>JAEEGL016204946.1_pt1 | contig 22183 bp, 17 predicted proteins | sample 9134231 | NCBI WGS metagenome assembly JAEEGL01 (sample SAMN16246548, study PRJNA631951) | gut metagenome | biome: gut microbiome; feature: rumen; material: fiber-attached | host: Bos | place: Iran: Karaj | collected 2018-10 | reverse complement strand
GTAGACCGTGATATTCGCAAGCCGTGCTGTAGCAGTCTTGTGAATGGTGAATAGTGAATAGAGATCGTCTTTCTTTTCACTATTCACCATTCACTATTACAAAACAATAAGCAAATAAACTTTTTTATGTATATTTGCAAATTGGTATTATTGTACCATATCTAGTATTAACAACACATAATCACACTGTTATGATGAACATCGACAATTTGGACCAGTTGATAACCATGGCTCTCACCGAGGATATCGGCGACGGCGACCACTCGACACTGGCTTGTATCCCTCCCGATGCTGTGAATGCCGCCAAGATGGTGGCCAAGGCCGATGGCATCCTGTGTGGTGCCGAGGTCGGCGAACGTGTCTTCAAGTTGGTTGACAACAGCCTGACGGTTAACTTACTGCGCCACGACGGCGAGGTCATCGCAAAGGGTGACATAATTATGACCATCGAAGGCCATGCGGGCTCTATCCTCACCGCCGAGCGCACAGCCCTCAATTTCATGCAACGCCTGTCGGGCATAGCGACGGAGACCCACCGCATGGTGCAGATGCTCGACGGTCTGCATACCCGCCTGCTGGATACCCGCAAGACGACGCCCAACATGCGCCTGTTGGAGAAATATGCCGTGGCCTGCGGCGGCGGCACAAACCACCGCATCGGCCTGTACGACATGGTGATGCTGAAGGACAACCACGTTGATTTTGCCGGTGGCATCGAGCCGGCCATCGACCGTACACGCGACTACCTGAAAGCCAAAGGCAAGGAACTCCGCATAGAGATTGAGGTCCGCAACCTTGACGAGCTGCAGCGTGTGCTCGACCACGGCGGTGTTGACCGCATCATGCTCGACAACTTCACGCCAGAGCTGCTGGCAGAGGCGGTGAAACGCATCGCGGGGAGATATGAGACCGAGGCCAGTGGCGGCATAACCGAACAGACTCTCCGCACATACGCCGAGACGGGGGTCGATTTCATTTCGGTTGGCGCTCTGACCCATCACATCAAGAGCTTGGATATTTCGCTGGTGAAGAAGTAAGATATTGGTTAAACACAAGGCATACACACGGCTGGCATCGGCCAAATGGCATCGAATGCAACGCAAACTGCTCTATAGGCGGCCTGTGCGCACGACGCTATGGTTCCTGAAGAACCTTACCCTGCCAGGCAACCGCGGAGTGCCTGTCTACGATGTAATGAGGTATTTCCTTGTGAGCATCTTCAACGGAACACTATGGCAGCGCTCGAAAGGGCTGGCCTATTCGTTTATGACAGCCATACCGCCGCTGCTGATTTTCCTCTTCACACTGATTGCCTATTTCCCTGTCGACGGCCTGCAGGACGAGCTGCTGGGCGGCATGGCGGGCATTGTGCCTGATGCCATATTGGAGCCGCTGTCGAACACGGTGAACGACGTTATGGGACACCGTCATTCGACACTGCTGTCGGTGGGTTTCATTTCGTCTGTTCTTCTGGCTGCCAACGGTATGAACGGCGTGATATCGTCGCTCAACTTCGCCAACAACAGCGTTGAGAAACGCCCCTGGCTGGGACGTTACCTTACATGCATCGGTCTCGTGTTTGTATTGTACATTCTCATCGTACTGGTATTGAGCCTGCTTATCGGACACAAATATCTGCTGCAGCTGATATTCTCACAGGGTTGGATGAACATTTCGTCGTTCAACACACTGTTGTTCAACGTTGGACGATGGATTCTGCTGACCTTTGCCACACTGCTGGCGGTGTCGATAATTTACTACTGGGCGCCGGTGAAGAAGCAGCGCGTCGGTTTCTTCTCGGCAGGTTCGGTGCTGGCCACGGCGATGTTCTTTGTGCTCAGCTGGGCACTGGGTATATACCTTGGCAACTTCAGCCGTTACAACCTGCTCTATGGCTCAATAGGCACGCTGCTGATGCTCATGTTTTGGATATTCTTCAACTGTCTGGTGCTGCTTGTCGGCTACGAGTTGAATATCAGCATATACAACGGTTCGATTCAGAAGAAGAACCGCGAAAACAAAAGACTATGGCGCACAGGCGGGATGCCTGCGTACCATTAATATTTGCAGGCGAGGCGCCTGCTTACCATTAGAGGAGTAAAAAACAAAACAATTAAAATGATAATACAGAAAGAACGAGGGAAAGTGGTGCAAAACAGTGGCAGCACCCGCGAAAAATTCAAAATGGTCGCCAAGACGATGGTCAGTCTGGAAGAGGTGCTGGCCGACGAACTGCGTGCGCTGGGCGCCGAGAATGTAGTGCCTCTTACACGCGCCGTTGAGTTCGAAGGCGACATGCGCATGCTATACCGCGCCAACTATTGCTGCCGCACAGCACTGGCTATCCTCAAGCCATTTGCAGAGTTCGACGCCAACGACGACCAGGAGCTTTACAACCAGGTGTACCAGCTCCGCTGGGAAAAAATAATGGATGTCGACGGTACCTTTATGATTGACAGCACCACCAGTGGCGAGGTATTCACACACAGCTACTACGCCGCGCTGAAGACGAAGGACGCCATCGTGGACCGCTTCCGTCGCAATTTCGGCAAGCGCCCCTCTATCGACACCGAAGAGCCTGATTACAAGTTCAATCTGCACATCCGCGACAACCATGTCACACTGCTGATGAACAGCAGCGGAGACTCGCTGCACAAACGCGGCTACCGTCAGGGTGTCGGCATCGCCCCCATCAACGAGGTGCTGGCCGCCGGCCTGCTGAAGATTGCAGGTTGGGACAAGGCTATCAACTCTCAATCCCCCACCCTCAATTTCTACGACCCGATGTGCGGCTCGGGCACAATGCTCATCGAGGCCGCCATGATGGCCAACTGCATCCCGGCGCAATACTACCGCGGCAACCGCTTCGGCTTCACCAAATGGCGCGACTTCAACCTTGGCGAATGGAAGAGTGTGAAGACCGAGGAAGACCGCAAGATTGGCAGTCTCGACTTCGACGGTGAGATATGGGGCAACGACATTGACGAACAGGTTATCAATCAGTGTGAAAAGAATTTGGAGTTCACCAAACTGCACCACGACGTGATGCTGCATATCGGTGACTTTGCCGACCAGAAGCCACCCGAGGGCCAGACGCTCATCGTCACCAACCCGCCATACGGCGAGCGTATCAAGGTGGAGGATTTGAATGCCATGTATGAGAGACTGGGCGACACATTCAAACAACTCTATGGCAAAGACTGCGAAGTGTGGCTGATAACAAGTGACTTCGAGGCCATGAAGCATATCGGACTGCACCCGTCGAAGAAGATACCTGTGCAGAACGGCTCACTCGACTGCCGATTCCTCAAGTTCGAACTCTACGAGGGGTCAAAGAAAATGAAGATTGAAGATTGATGCAGGCGGGGTGCCTGTATACCATTGAGTTATGAATGCCGCACATATCAAGCGCATCGCGTCGGAGATTGGATTTGACGCCTGCGGTGTGGCACGTGCCGATGCTCTTACGGACGAGGAGTACCCGCTGCGCGAGTGGCTGCGGCTGGGTTGGCATGGCGACCTCAATTACATGGAACGCAACGTCGAGAAACGTATGGACCCCCGCGTGCTACTGCCGGGGGCACGCACAGTGATTTGCCTGCTGCGTGGATACAATCCGGAAACACCCATAGCCGAAAACACGCCAAAAATCGCCCGCTATGCCTACGGCGAGGATTATCACGACATTATTCGTCCAATGCTGTACGAGCTGCGCGAACGGCTGGGCATCAGTGGAAAGCTGTGCTGCGACACGGTGCCAATCAGCGACAAGCATTGGGCTGCACGTGCCGGCCTCGGCTGGATTGGCCGCCACACCCTGCTCGTCACGCCCGACTGGGGCACATGGGTTAACCTTGGCGAGATTGTAACCACCGAGGAATGCGATGAATACGACGATGAGCACTCGGGATGCCTGCTTGCCAACCCATGTACACACTGCAACCAATGCGTTGATGCCTGTCCCAACGGGGCACTGGCTAAAGAGGGGTCTCCGATGCTCGATGTACGCCGTTGTACAGCCTACCACACTATCGAGAGCCACTCCACAACCCTGCCACAAGACCTCGACACAGGCGGCTATGTTTTCGGCTGCGACATTTGCCAACAAGCCTGCCCATACAATCATCACCCACTGAAATCACGTCAAATAGAGCAACGCAGCACCGCGATGCTGTCTTCGCTGTCCGGGATGGATGACAAGTCTTTTGCCGATGCAACCCGCGGCACCCCGCTGTCGCGCATCACTCATTCACAATGGCTTCGCAACATCGGCCATGCAACGGAGTGAATAGAGTGGTGTGAATCTCGGATTCACACCTACTAGTAGTTATAGGTGCCGTTTTCTGAAATTACGGTCACTTGCGAATGGTCTGAGGATTCAACGCGGCCAATAATACGTGCATCAACGTTGAAACGCTTCGCGATTTCAATAATTCCGCGAGCCGTCTCCTCGTCGGTGTACATCTCCATGTGGTGACCCATGTTGAACACCTTGTACATCTCACGCCAGTCGGTCTGGCTCTCCTCGTGAATCATCTTGAACAGCGGCGGCACGGGGAAGAGATTGTCCTTGACAACATGGAGATTGCGTCCACCGATAAAGTGCAGCACCTTGGTCTGTGCACCACCGGAGCAGTGTATCATGCCGTCAATCTTGGGGCGGTATTCATCGAGTACGCGGCGGATGATGGGCGCGTATGTACGTGTGGGAGACAACACCATGTGGCCGGCATCAACACTAGGCACCTCGGTGGGGTCGGTCAGCAGTTTGCTGCCACAGAATACCACCTCGTCGGGCAGGTTCTTGTCGAAGCACATGGGGTACTTCTCGGCGTAGACATGAGAGAACACATCGTGGCGAGCCGAGGTAAGGCCGTTGGAACCCATGCCGCCGTTGTAGGCGGTCTCGTATGTGGCCTGTCCGAAGCTGGCTAGACCGACGATGACGTTGCCGGCCTTGATGTTGGCGTTGTCGATAACATCGGCGCGGCGCATACGTGCGGTGACGGTGCTGTCGACGATAATGGTGCGCACAAGGTCACCCACGTCGGCGGTCTCGCCACCAGTAAGGACAATGTCGATACCCATGGCGCGCATGGTCGGGCAGAACTCCTCGGTACCGTTGATGACGGCCGAGATGACCTCGCCCGGCACCAGCTGCTTGTTGCGGCCAATGGTGGAGCTGAGCAAGATATGGTCTAACGCACCGACACATAGCAGGTCGTCGGTGTTCATCACGATGGCATCAATGGCTATGCCTTTCCACACGGAGAGGTCACCGGTCTCGCGCCAGTACATATAGGCCAAGCTGCTCTTGGTACCGGCACCGTCGGCATGCATGATGTTGCAGTACTGACTGTCACCGCCCAGCAGGTCGGGGATAATCTTACAGAAAGCATTGGGGTAGAGACCCTTGTCGATATTCTTTATAGCGTTGTGTACATCCTCTTTGGATGCCGATACGCCGCGTTGACTATATTTTTCCATAGTTTTAGTTGTGAATGGTGAATAGTGAATTGTGATTAAAACATCATCTGCAAACCGACTTCGAGGCGGGGCAGCGTCACCTGACCGGCGGCGGCCTGCTGGCCGATGCCGTTGAGGCGGTAGCGGGCATAGACACCAATCCAGTCGTATGTGACGCGGGTGGTGACACCGTAAATCCATGTGTGGTCCATAAGCGGGGCTACGCTGTAGAGCTGCTCATAATGGCCACCGGCATAAGTCTCGGCGGGGTTGTGGTAACCGATGCGGTATTCGTTCATGGCAAAGCTGAACCATCCACCGAGGTCCCAATGCAGTCCCTTGTGTGCAATCGAGCCACCCGGCACGAAACGCACGCGCTGGAACAGCTCGACACTGAACTGGTCGAGGTAGACTTTGCGCTCATATATTTTGTCGGCGGCAGCAACCGTTGTACCCATACCAATGGCATTCTCAAGGATGTTGGCGTTTAAGTCATTCCTGTCGAAACGGATAGAAGTGTTGCCGTACTCGATGCCGATACCGATACCGTAGGACTTGCTGAAATGGTACTGCCAACGGACACCGATACGCGCCGACGGCGACCATAAACTACTCTCAAGTTCCTCTTCCATTGTTTTCAACGAAGTGCCAATTTGCAAGTAGTAGTCCCATTGACCACGGCTCTCGTCGGCCTTGTCGGTTTGCGGGTCGCGCTCCAGCACATCGTAGGTCCAGTAGTCAATCTTCTTGTCGTTGGAACGCACGTTGGCCCAGTCGTCACCGGGGTCTGACTGTTCCTCGAAGGTGTAGTCGGCAGTATAGCCTTTATAGTGCACCACAAGATGGTGACCACCGTTGAAGTCGAGGCTCATGGCGGTGTCGAACACGTTGACGGTCTGCTTGCCGTACTTGATTATCTTGCCGTTCTCGTCAATATCTTTATAGAAGATGTGTGCGGTGCTGTCGCTCTTCAGCGGGATAACGCTGACCATGGTCTCATCCTGCTTCTCGAAGCGGAAGGTAGGTTCTGCCGGCATGCTCTTCTCCAGGAAGAACGAGGCCTGCGGAACGCCATAGCCGAAGGCGTAGTCGCAGTAGGGGTAGAGGTCGGCCGACTGCTGGATGAGGTCGAACATCTGGCTGGAGGTCACTGGTTTATTCATCTTTTGGTTCATCACCTGCCAAGCGCAGGCGGCGAAACCGGCCACCAGCGGGCAGGAGAACGAGGTACCATAGACCATTTCGTACCTGTCCTGACCTCCGTGAGGGTTCGCGGCCATTGTGTGCGCAAAGGCGCAGACGTTTGGCTTCTGGCGACCATCGGCTGTCGGACCGAAGCTGGCGAAGGAGATATGTTCATAGCCCGTGAGGCTGTGCTCAATGCCACCGATGCACAGCACGCTGTCGGCATCGCTGGGCGTGACGATAAACTTCCAACGGCTATCGTCGCCCTCGTTGCCGGCGCTGCACACCACGAGGATACCCTTACTGGCAGCCATGTTACCGGCCTTGGCAACGTAGCTCTTGCCGTTCATGTCCTTGGTGTAATAACGGTCTTTGCCGTAGCCAAGGCTCGACGAGATGATGTTGGCGCCGTTCTTGTCGGCCCATTCCATAGCCTGCATCCACCATACCTCCTCCTTGAACGGCTCGGGTTCAACCTCGGTGCGTGCCAGCAGGAACTCAGCACCGGTGGCCAGACCGAGGTCTTTGCCGTCCTTGCGACCGGCAATATTGCTCAGCGTCATGGTGCCGTGGCCGTTCCATCCGTAGACGTTCTCCTTGCGGTTGGGGAAGTTCCAGGTCTTCAGTATCTGACCATTGTCGCGCAGGTGCTTGAAAGCGATGTGGGTGTTCACCTTGGGGAAGCCGCCGTCAAGCACGGCGATACGCATACCCTTGCCGTCAATGCCATACTTGCGGAACAGCTGTCCCTCCATGCGGATAAGCTGGTCGGTCAGCGTGCTGTCGATGTCATTGACATCAACATCGGTCGAACCGATGCCAGTAGTGTGGTCGGCGATTCGATCGCCGACAAAATCGCCGACAAAAGCCAGCTGCATATCGCCGCCAATCATCTGGACACGGGCAACATACGGCAGTTGTTCGATGGCCGCCACCTGCTCGGGGGTGGCAACCACGCCCACAGCGTTCATCCAGCGGCTTGTACCCACCTCCTCGGTGGCCAGCGCATCGACACCGCCCACATAGCTGCTGTTCAGCGGGTAGTTGCTCTGGTCATAGAGGTCGGCACCACTCTGGTTGTAACGCTCTATGGCTTTGGCGTCGAAATAGCTGTACGGGTCGAAGGATGTCCCGGCCTTGTCGGTGAGGAACACCCAATAGACATTCTGCGCCGACAGTGAAAGCATTGCCAGCGTCATGGTCAAGAATGCGATTGTTTTTTTCATGTTATTTATGTGTTTTTTGTTTGCTATGTCTTTGTTCTGTAATTACCGCAGCACGGAATGCAATATTTCATGGCTTGTGAAGTTGTGGAAGCCGCTCAGATGCATCTGGAAGTAAGCAACGAGGGCGTTAACCAGATAGGTGCGTTCAACTCGGGATGTCGCCAACGGACCTCCGTATCCCCTCCGTGTCCCCTCCGTGTCCTCTCCGTGTCCTCTCCGTGTTTCCTCCGTGTCCTCTCCGTGTCCCCTCCGAGTCCCCTCCGAGGTCTCTTCAAGGTAACGGTGGAGTGTTTCCGAGAGTGATTCCGACAAAGTAGTCTCGTTAGGCACCGCCACATATCTACCCTCTTCGAGGCAGAAATAGCGGGATTGCCGGCTATAGTTGTCCAACGGTTTAATACCCATATAATGTGCCACATTGAGCATGAAGAAAATGGGGAACTCCGAACTCCTATCTCCAAACTCCAAACTCTCCACATAGTCCCACAGCTCCTGCATCGGCTCTTCCTCGCGCAGGGCTTTGTACAGCACCTCAGTCATAAAGAAACGCAGGGCATTCGACACTGGTTCGGAAGGCTGCTGCGGATGGCGCGGCGACAATTCCTTAATGTAATTGATGTCTTTGCGGTGGTTGTCGTATACAACCATGTCTAGGCTCGACAGAGGCTGCAACAGGTTCTGCTTCACACGCCCTGTACGTCCGCGCACACCCTTTATAATGTAGGATCTCACACCAAGCTGGCGTGTGAACACCTTTGCCACGACCGAACTTTCGGCGTAGGGCGTTGTGTGCAGTACCAGACCTTGTGTTGCGACCAGCATATTACCTTATAATTAGAATTTTAGCCACGGCACGGTTCTTGCCGTCGATGTCGGTGGCGAAAACGTAGTACACACCCGATGCCACGCGCTCGCCATCGTGGGTGCGTCCGTTCCACACTGCTTGTCCACCTAGCGCCTGAGTGCTGAAAACGGTATGTCCATTGGCATCGGTGATGTGAATTCTTGCGTCACGGGCAAAGCCCTTGATGGCAATCGGGCCATCGTAGTTGGGTCGCACGGGGTTGGGATAGGCGTAGACCTGTTCTGCTGTGTATGGCTCGGCATAGGTGGCAGTGGAACGATAGACCTGCAGGCCATAGTCGGTGCCAATATAGACGTCTCCACTAGAGGGCATTATCCCAAGGGAAACAATCTTGTCGGAAAAGAGCGGGCTATTGGCCACAGTGAAATTCTGCAACTGGTTGAGGCCGTTGGCAGACAGCAGGTAGAGTCCGCCGGCAGCGGTACCCACCCATTTACGGTTTGCACCGTCGACGGCGATGCAAGTGATGTTCTCGTAGGCCATCAGGTACTCGGCAAAGCTGCCGTTGGTGATGGTGATATTGTTGCAGTTGACGGATGAAGTCTCGCCTGCACCACCATTTTGAAAGGCACGGTAGCCATCGTAAATGACCTTGATGCCCTTGTTGGTACCAATCCAGATATTACCCTCTCGATCCTGCACCATACATTTGACGTTCTCGGTCTCCAGCTTGCTACCATGGTTGGGGTCGACACGCGCCATACGGCTTTTGCCGTCATGCACATAGATATTGTTGCCGCCACCAGCAAACCAGATGTAGTTGTTCACGCTGTCATATATAATCTTGTCGAGTTCCGGTGCTGTGCCGGTCATACTTTCGGTGTTGAAACTAGTGAAATGGCTGCCGTCGTAATGCACCAACGGCTTGGGAGAAAGCGAGTTGATTAACCACATCTCGCCACGGTTGCCAGCCACGCCACCAATGATTAGAGTGTTCCAGTCACCCATGGTGTACCGTTGCAATGCCCCGTCACTGTTATGTTCGTTGTAGACTTCCACAACCTTGTTGTCCTGTATCTTGAGCAGCCCGCGACCCCATGTGGCAGCGTAGAGACTGGTGCCGTCAGTGGCCACGTCAACGATGTCTCTAATAGTGTCGAGACTTCCGCTGCTGCGGTCGAGCGACGACCACTTGCGACCATCGGTACTGAAAATGTCAGCCGCCAGATAGCTGGCCGTCATAATTGCATTGTGTCCACCCGGACATACCAGCATCTTGCCGTCAACAGGCCTAAGGTTGAACACCTTGTCGCTGCTGCCCGGCCCGGCAGGCTTGATGTACTCCTCGCTGCCGTCAGCCTTAATTCCTATTATGCCTTCCCACGGATGACCAACCCACAGGGTGCCATACTTGTCATAGACAGCATCGTATGGGTCAAGCTCGCCCCACGCATAGCTGTCGTACGCCTCCCCTTCGCCAATATTAAGTGAAGTGTCGCAGACAACCACGTTTCCCTCGATGCAGATTACCAGCTTGCTGCCACACACCTTCATGGAGCGGAACTGTCCGCTGACCAAAGTGTTGGCATCACCATTGTCAAGGATAACCACATTGTTCCACGTCGGGTCTTCTGCATAGTTCACTGCAAGCAGATGAGAACCCGCCACTGTCAGGCTGGACACCGTGGTGCCTTCCAGTCGGTGGTCTGTTGTCCAACGTTCGCTGATGCCGGGGTGTGGCTCATTGATAGACAGCCGTTTGATGCCGTCGGTGGTGACGGCGTAAATGCTGTCGGCGGTGAAAGCGACATCGCGCACGGCAGTGTAAGTACCGGAGGTACCCAAATAATATGTCTCCTTTATTTCACGACGCTGAAGGTCTACAACCACTATGCCAAAGCCTGAGCATAGCCAAGCCGTGCCATTATGGAAACGTATGCTGTAAATATCACGGTCGCCAACGATGGAGCTGCGCTTTATATCGCTGAGGTTGTATACATTGCCATTGTCAAGTATGTCGATATTCGAGTTGGTGTAGGCCACTATAAGACAACCCTCACCATAGGCCATTGTGGCTATACCCACGTCGCTGAGTCCGGTAGAGCGGCTCAAGGTGGCAATGGTGCCGTCGTCGGGGTCGTAACGGAACAAGCCGCCACGTCCAGCAGCATAGATGCCATCGGGTGTACTGGCTACATGATAGACGTGCGAATAGTCTAGCCAGTCGCGCCAATGTCCAACAGCAGTCTGTGCATTTAAAGTGAAAAAGGGAATAAGGAAAGTGACAAGCAGGCCGACGTACAACATCCGCCGCAAAACGTTCCTTCCATATTTCATTTCCTCATTTATCATTTTCCTTTTTCTTCAGGAACACAATCTGATACAATACCGCCAGCAGGGTTGTCACCAATGTACTTGACAGCGTAGCCAACAGTACATCGCCGAAGCCGCGGAATCCCCACAGCTCAATAGTGTAGAACAAAAGGTAGAATATTGCCAGCAACAGCAAAAGGTAGCTGACGAAATACTGCGGTGTGACGCTATAGATGCTCGGTGTCTGTATCTGCACTGGTTCTCCGCGTGTCAGTATCCTGTCGGCATACCAAATGCGCATCATTGCCACCACGGTACAGGCCAATGCGTGAAATCCCAGCATATTGTTCATCATATCAATCAGAAGTCCCGTGCCAAAGGAGATAAGCAGCAGGGGTATGCGCTTGATGTCGGTGGGCAACATCAGTATGAACAGAACGTACAGCATCGGCATGATGTATCCACCAAGATACACTTTGTTAAGCACCAGTATCTGGAACAGCACCAGAAGCAGGAAACGTCCTAAGTTTTGCCAAACCAGTTTACTCATAGATTATTCAATTGCTCCTGTTCTTTTTTGAACTTGTTGTTTATGATATACACGTGGTCGAGCTTGCTGAAATCGGTTGCAAGACGTATACGTATATTGAAGAAACCACTGCCGCGCAGAGTGTCGGCACTGGCCACATAGCCCACAGCCACTCCTTCGGGGAAATCGTTGGCCAAGCCGGAGGTGACAATGGTATCACCCTCGTATAGAGGCATCGTAGTGGCCACCTCGAGTACCTGGGCGTAGCGGTAGTCCTTGCCGTCCCATACCAGCGAACCATTGGTTCCGGTGCGCAGCACTTTGACACTGTTGCGGCTGTCGGGGTGCAGCACTGTCATCACGCTGGCGAAATTGGGGGTCGTTGCCACTACTACTCCAACAATGCCTTCTGGAGAGCAGACAGCCATATCGGGTTCAATACCGTGGGAACTGCCTTTGCCTATCATTATGAAATTGTTTTGGGCACTGTAGGAGTTCTTTATAACCTTGGCCTCGGTGTATTCGTAACGCTGGCGGTATACGGTGTCGTTAACAGTGAATATGCTGTCCGAATAGCTGATGTAACTCTCGGCCAACTTTGCACGGAGTTGTGCATTCTCGGCAGCCAGTCGGTCATTCTCGGCCTTCAGCCCAAAATATTCACCGATGCTGCTCACTCCGCGGTACCAACCGCCTGCCACACTATTCGATACCGCAGCCATCCGTGAGCTCTGGTAGTTGCTGGTGTGGGCTATCATTACTAGCGACACAATCACCAGCAACACGAAGACTACCACGTAGTCGTATTTCTTCAGTATTTCAAGCAGTCTTTGCATTCAAAAAAAGCTCAATCACGTTTCTCGTCTCCTTGACGGCGCGTTGAAGGTCGTCGTTCACAATCGTCACATCGAACTGCGGTGCCTGCTTCAGCTCCTCGGCACTGCGACCCAGTCGTTTTGCTATGCTCTCCTCGCTGTCGGTACCGCGACTGCGCAGACGCTGCTCCAAAACCTCGATGCTGGGCGGCATAACGAAGATGGAGAGGGCATCGTCACCAAAGTAACGCTTGATACTTCGGCCACCGTTCACATCCACATCGAACACTATCACGCGCCCGCAGTTCCAGATACGGTCAATCTCGCTCTTCAACGTACCATAGCATGTACCTTGGTACACCTCCTCCCATTCCAGGAAGTCTCCCATCGCCACACGGCTCTTGAATTCATCATGGGTTAGGAAATAATAGTCCTTGCCGTCCTGCTCGCCCTCGCGCGGCTGGCGTGAGGTGGCCGAGATGGAAAAGTCAAAGCAGTCGAAATACTGCATCAACTCGCGTATTATAGTGGTCTTGCCACACCCCGAAGGCGCCGAGAAAAGAATAGCCTTGCCCATTAATTAGAATTTTTTGTCAAACACTTTGTGGAAATTGCTAACCGCCAACGAACCCTCGTCCCAGTGGTACTGCTCAGCGGTAGCCTTGACCAGACTCTCGGCCTCATCGCGGTCGGCGATGTCATTCAGCTGCATGATGAAATCATTGTAGGCCTTCATGTTGCCGCGGAAGAGCTCGGTCATAAAGCTGAACTTGTCGTTGATATTGATAACCGTGCGCAAGTCGCTCACCTTGCGTTCCAGCGAAGCACCAGGCGTCGGGATGCTGCCACGCAGAGTGTCGCCCAATGTACGTACCGTCGGTTCCTCTTCGGTCGGGTGACGCAGATAGTCAAGCAGTGAAGGCTGACGCTTCTCCTCCTCTGCAGGCTTTTCCTCCTCAACAGGCTTCACTTCCTCGACAGGCTTCACTTCCTCGACAGGCTTCTCCTCCTTGGCAACTGGCTGTTCCTCGGCGAACAAGAGAGAGATCTGTTCCCGCACAGGCTCAGGTTCGGGTTCTGGTTCAGGCTTCGGCTCAGGAGCATGCTGTGGCTCAGGTTCTGGTTTCGGTTCAGGAGTGGGCTCAGGCTCGGGTTCCGGCTGTGGTTCAGGTTCCAGCTCGGGCTGAGGCTCAGCCTTGGGAACGGGGGCGGGCTCGGGCAATGGTTTCTGCTTGCGTTTCGAACTGGCTTTGGGTTGCTTCTCCGGCTCCGGTTGTGGCTTTGGCTCTTTCTCGATAACCACCTCGTCAAACATAAGTCCGTTTTCAATCTCAACCTCGGCCATTATATGTTCTGGCTCCCGTGGCGTTTCCACCTCCATACTAGCCTCCGTATTCTCAGGAGTCTCCTTGGTTTCCGGCTCTTCGTGGCTTTCCACATCGCCACCGTCACCAACCATCGCTGCGCGCGTGGCCATCATCGTAGACGACAGCAATGCCTCTTCGTCCATAGTGGCCTGTGCTGACGCCGGCTCTTCGCGCAGCATCAAGGCCACATCGTAAAGCCGACGCAGGTCGTCCAACAGCAGGTCGACCTCTATGCGGCTCGGTTTTTCACTGCCCGACACTATCCTGTTTGCCACGGCACACAGCCTCTGCATGCCCTCTGTTAACTCCTTTATGCCTTTTTTCATCGTGCTATTCTTGTGTTATTTTTTTGATACACCGAACATTGCACCACGTTCGCATGGCACAATATCCGATGTAAAATTACATCTTTTTTTATACATAGCGCACAATATGTTAAAAAAGTTTTCAAACCCACCCGTTGAAAACACAAAAAGAGGTCGAAATTGACCTCTTTTTGTGGAGTAGATGGGACTCGAACCCACTACCTTTTGATTGCGAACCAAATGCTCTACCAGATGAGCTACTACCCCATATCTTATCAAAAAAGGGCCGGCATTGCGACCCTCTTTCTGTGGAGTATATCGGAGTCGAACCGATGACCTCTTGCATGCCATGCAAGCGCTCTAGCCTACTGAGCTAATACCCCGTTATTCTCTCACGAAATCGGGTGCAAAAGTACAACATTTTTCAATACTGACCAAATTTTTTTTGCTTTTTTGCCATATATCACTGATTATCAACTATCATATTTTTATTACACTACCGCATTACAGTGCACAAAAAACACAATAACACCTGTTTCATGCCACAATTTCAATGGTATTTCATTCCATTTTAGCGGAGGAAAAAAGTATAAAACACAGCGTTAAATCAGAGGTTCCACGTGAAACCGTCGAAAGGATGTGCGCGGTCGAACGTTTGCTCCTTTGAACGCTCCTGGAGACGCTTGATGCGCTTGAGCCCCCAACGCCACATCCTTATGTCGAATATTACGAAAACGACAAACAGGACTCCGATGACGGCGTACTGTCCCTCGTCGCCACCAAGGTTAGCGCTCACCATCAGCAGGGCGTCATAGGTTCCATGCATAAGCATCGGGTAAAGCAGGGCACGGAACAGGTGCAAGCTGCGCCGCGAAGGATCAAACTTAGCCAACGAGAGATGGTAGCCCATCATCACAGCAAAGAGGAAATGTGCCGGCACGGCAAGCAAGCCACGTGTGAAGGCTATGGCCATGGGGTCTTCGCTGCCAAACACATACATAACATTCTCGACACAGGCAAAACCCAGCGAAAGATACACTGCGTATACAATGCCGTCAAAATATTCGTCGAAATATCGGCTGCGCCAAATCACCCACATTAATAGTAACAGTTTCCACATCTCCTCGCTGAAACCGGCCACTATGTAGCCGTTATAGAGACCTGCCGCCAAAGGCATTGACTCTTCCGACGGGGAAAAACCAGAGAGAAGTCCTTCCTGAAAAGCGGCCGGGATGACCGAAAGGCAGCCCACGAAGAATGTGAGCAATAACTTGTCGACAGGTTCTGGCTGGTATTTATCTTTGCGGTAGATGAAAATTAGCAGTATCACTACCGGCAGCACAGCGGAAATAAAGGAAATGTTCATGAGTTAGTTCTGTTTTTATCTTATTAACAATATTGTGCCTATGGCCTCACGCCAACGATCAGGGAAATCGTCGGAGCGGTAACGGAGGTGCCAAGCGTATGCACCCTGCGGACAGGGACGACCATCGATGGTGCCGTTCCATGGCTGGTCGAGGCTTTCAGCATGGAATACAAGCAGTCCATTGCGGTTATAAATATCGAGCGTAACCTCGGAAATGTTGGTGGCAAAGATTTGGAAGAGATTGTTGGTGAGTTCGTCGGGTGTGAAGATATTTGGTGCATAAAGAGTAGAGCGTATGAGGGGTATGCTAGCAGAAGCGGTGTCGTGGCAGTAGCCGTTGCTAACGTCGAGGATAACCTGCACGCTGTCAACGATTGTTGTGAGATAATAACTTATTGTGCGCCTTGATTCGGGATGGTAAGTTCTGCCGGGCAACCCATCCTTGTATTCAGTGACAGTCCAACCACGGCGATATTCATCGGCGGCAAGGTCTGTGGCTTCGAATTCCATGTTGTCAAGGGTCATATATTTTGGTGCTAGGCGTAGCTGTGCATTGGGAAAATCGACAGGCTCAAGCGAGATGGACTTGTCAGTGGGACAGAAACCGTCGGAGTTAAAGACGGCGTGGTAGGTGTAGGTGGTAATGACGCTAGGGCTGAGGGTAAGCATAGAGTCAGTGTAATGTCCGTCAAGCAACGGGTCGATTGGCGAAGATGTCCAAAAGTGGTATGGTGCATCCGAGTTTCCTACAAGTCGATACTGTTTGATGTGGCAATCGGCATCGGCATCGAATTCTATGCTGTATTTCGGAACAAGCAACACATCGACGGCCAAAACAGAGTCGCAACCATTGATGTTGGTGAGTGTATCGGTCATACGCACCACGGTAAGCGTGTCTGGTACAAGGTCAAGTGTCTGCCCGCGCCAGTAGTAGGGAGAAGACCAACAGGATGTATCGCGCGGAACATCAAGAACAGGTGTGCGGTTGACGTTGAGGTGAAGGTAATAGAGCGTGTCGCAGCCATCGGCGGCCGGATGCAAATCTAAAGCGCCTACGGTGTCGTCGTAGAAGGTCTCTCCGGTGCGCCACCATGTCATTGAGTCACAGACGGTGTAATGCTCCTCATAGATATGAAAAGTGGGCAAGGTGATGGGTATAGAGATTGTGTCCTGGCACTGGCCACCGGATATGGAGCTGATGAGGGTTACGATATAAGTGCCGGCAGAGTCGTAGTGCGCCACGGGATTGTATTCGGCCGAAATATGACCGTTGCCAAAATCCCAGAAGAAAGACTCGCAGAGTTCACCTGTTGGCGAGGGGTTAATGCCATCGGGCGAGACTGTACTGCGGTTCTCAAACGCCACATTGAAATGAATGCAGTCGGACGTATATATGTTGTAACCGAAGTCGGCCAATGCGAAACGAGAACCAGCGAAAACTGAAATTCTCAACTGACATTCAGGACTTTCGATATAGGACATGATGCAGGTGTAGGTGGCTCCTGGTTCATTGACCTGTACCGTTTGCTCGGTAGAAACTATATTAGTAGTGTCGTTGCTGGTAAACCATTCATAGTTGAAGCCTGGCGGCGCCGTGAGACTGCTTGGCGGGTCCACGCCACATTGTGGAGCGGAGAGTCCCTTACGGAAACAATCGGTGACAAGATAGGCGTAGCCAAAATGCTCTCCACCAACACAGTCGCGCGTGACAAATACAACATTGAGGGTACGACCATGGTAGGGCGACAGATTGAAACCCGTGGTAGTCCAATCTTTCCACAGGTTGATATTTCCTGCATGGTTCCATCCTAAGTCGTCGTTAGCCACAAAGTCGACCGCTCCGCATGATGCATCAACTGGATTCATCATTTCATCATATAGCATAAAACTGAAGCGGGGCTGCGACTGCTCTGTGTGGTTGGGGTCTTGAAGGACAACAGCATACTCGAGCAAAAGAATGTCATAAATATTGGTGTCGACTGTCATCTGGCAAATAATACCTTCTGCCTCGGCACCGGTGAAAGCATTGCCAAGCCGCAACGACGAGGAGCGACCGGGCGGAACAACGTGCAATTGGTTACCGGTTTCGGGGTCGGTTTCGTCCGGATCAGTCATGATGGTATGGCGGCCGGGCATGATGCCAATAGTGTCGGTGGGTGTGTGGAATGCACCGTAAACGCAGGTGACAAATGGCGACTCAAGGTCGGTAACATCTATGCAGGTAGGCGGTGCTTCTGCGGTGGTTGTGAAAGTGCGGGTCAACCGGCAGCACTCCTGCTCACGGTCACGCCAAGCACTGACAGCGACAGTATATTCGGTAAGCGAGTCAAGTCCGGTGAGGACATAGTAACTCAACCCCTGCACCAACCGCACACCATTGCCATATTCAATATACACCGAGTCGACCCCACTATTCCAACTTGCAATGGCCGAATGGTTGCCAATGTTGTGAATATTCAAACTGTGCAGCCCGTGGCAATAACTCGACAGAGAGTCGGCCCTCCATACAATGTTGAGTTGCTGGTTGACACCGGCATCGTGCGGACTGGTGTGGAGATGTATGGTCAGCGAACCGTTGAGGATAGAGTCGTTGAACACGCAGGAGCCTGTCCGGTGTTCAATCTGCACAGTTCCGTCCCATACGTCAAGATATGTACCATGATTGTCGGCAAGCGTGCTGTTGACCACAATTTTGCCTTTACTGTCGGTATAGTCGACGACAACCCAGCCATCGAAGCCAGTGCTGTAGTTGTTGTCCGCGCTGGTGTCCATGTCGAAAAAAACGATCTGTCCAAGTTTGGTGTGGCAGTTCGAGAGGTGCAAAGTGTCGCCGTTCACCATGCTGACAGGCACGACGGTCTGCGCCTTCAGCGTGGCAAATGGAAAAAAAAGGAAATCGGAAAACGAAAAATGGAACAGTAATGCCATGCTGATGCATATCAGCATCACCACCCTTCGAATTCCGTTTTTCGTTTTCATCTTTCCACAATCCACACGCTAGTGACCGTTGTCCGAAATGTATTTGATACGCATAAGACGTATCTCCTCCTCAGTGTAGTCAGGGTCGTCGGCAAACTCCTCGTAAGCCTCCTCAAGCGAGCCAGACTCGCTTTCATGCCAGTAATCGAGCAATGTATCCTGATGATCAGGATCTATCTCCTCCTCTATATAGTAGTCGAGGTTGAGTTTGGTACCACTGGCCACAAGATGCTCTATCTCGGTCAGCAACTCGCTGAAGCTGATACCACGACCCTCGGCAACATCGTTCAAGTCTTTACGGGCATCTATGGCCATGATGATGTGCTTCTTGAGACCGGAACGGTTGCCTGCAGAACGGATAACGATATCTTGCGGACGCTCAATCTCGTTGTCCTCGACATATCGCTTGATAAGTTCCACAAAAGGCTCGCCATAACGCTTGGCTTTGCTCACACCAACTCCGACACAGCGTGACAACTCGTCGATGTTACAGGGGTATTGCAGCGTCATATCGCGCAGCGAGGGATCCTCGAAGATGATGTAGGCCGGCTGCTTCTCGCGAGCTGCGATACTGCGACGCAGACTCTTGAGCTGCACATAAAGGGCTTCATCGCCGACAGCGCTGGCGTCCCCGACAGCGGCGGCAGCCATCTCCTCACTATCTTCCTCGCCATCACCGGAATAGTCGTGGTCAGGCGTGACGGTGATTGTGTATGGCTTCTTGATGAACTTGGTGCCGGCAGGAGTTAGCCGCAGCACACCATATTTCTCTATATCCTTGACCAACAGGTTTTCAAACACTCCCTGACGCAACACGGCACGCCAGAAAAGTTCGTCGTGATCAGTTCCGCCACCATACTGCTCCAGCTGGTCGAGCTCGTATGTTCGTACATTGCTGGTATTATGGCCCAACAGCACATCGATGATGTCCTTCGGCTTGAAAGCCTGCTTCATCGCCACGATAGTCTCTAGGGCGAACCCCATCTCATCGGTTGCATCCATTTGCGGCTTGGGATGCAGACAGTTGTCACAGTTGCCGCAGTTCTGCTCGGGGTATTCCTCACCGAAATAGCGCAGGATGTTCAATCGGCGACAGGCCGAGCTTTCAGCATACGAGACCATCTCCTGGACCAATTGGCGAGCCATCTCCTGCTCCGAAGCATTCTTGTCGGTGAAGAACTTGTAAAGCTTCTCCACATCCTGCTCACTGTAAAAAGCAATGCAGCGACCTTCGCCGCCATCGCGCCCGGCACGGCCCGTCTCCTGATAATAACCCTCGATGCTCTTGGGTATGTCGTAGTGTATCACGAAGCGCACGTCGCTCTTGTCAATGCCCATGCCGAATGCAATTGTGGCAACAATGACGTCAACCTCCTCCATCAAGAACTTGTCCTGGTTCTCGGCACGCACCTTGTTGTCAAGTCCGGCATGGTATGGCAGAGCCTTGATACCATTGATTACTAGCAATTGGGCCAAATCCTCAACTTTCTTGCGCGTCAAGCAGTAAATGATGCCGCTCTTTCCTGGGTTGTCCTTGATATAACGTATTATTTGCTTGTGAAGCTGCATCGGGTCCGCCGGCTTTGGACGTACCTCATAGTAAAGGTTGGGACGGTTGAAACTGGAGATGAACGTCTTGGCCTTTTCCATCTTCAGGTTCTTTATTATGTCTTGCTGCACTTTGGGCGTGGCCGAAGCGGTGAGAGTAAGTATCGGGACACTGGCGTGTATGGCTGTGATAGCGTCTCGCAGACGGCGGTATTCGGGACGGAAATCATGACCCCACTCCGAGATACAGTGCGCCTCGTCAATGGCGAAGAATGATATCGGTATCTGCTGCAGGAACTCGATTGTCTCGGCCTTCGACAAGGTTTCAGGTGCCACGTAGAGCAGCTTCGTGCCACCCTTCAGCAAATCTTCCTTGACCTCGGTTACCTGCACACGGGTTAGCGATGAATTGAGGAAATGCGCCACACAGTTGTTGCCCGACGTATAGCGCACGGCATCAACCTGGTTTTTCATCAAAGCAATCAGGGGCGAGACAACAATGGCCGTCCCTTCCGATATCATGGCTGGCAACTGATAGCAGAGACTCTTTCCTCCACCCGTCGGCATGATTACAAACGTGTCATTGCCGTCCAACAGGCTCTGGATTATCGCTTCCTGGTCTCCTTTGAACTGGTCGAATCCAAAAATTTCTTTCAAATATGCATGCAAGTTTGCCATATATTCTACAATATTTTTTTCAATCCGGCGTTATCTAATTCAGTTTTACAAAGGTACAAAAAAAGGTTGATACAGCAAAAATATTTTTCATGTCAATAATATACAATAGACACGAATATACTGGTGACCAATATCTTGTGTACAAAAAAAAGTATACAAACCTTGAGAGCCACATATCCATTGGTCAGCTGTTTTCTGTCTCCTTCAACCCCTTTTTCGCCCTTTTTCGCCCCTATAACCAATAAGCCTTAAACACTCAACTCTCTATAACCCATAACCCTTATTCTATGAAACTATATACCGACAAAGTTGTAAAGATTTACCGCTCGCGCACCGTGGTACGCGAAGTATCGGTGAGCGTCAGTCAGGGTGAGATTGTCGGACTCCTCGGACCCAATGGCGCTGGAAAAACCACAACATTCTACATGGTGGTCGGTATCATCAAGCCCTTCTCCGGCCGCGTGTTCCTCGAAAGCACCTCCGACGAGGACAAACAACTGCCACTTTTCAACCACAAGAAAGCCAAACGTCCTGACGATGGTTCTCCTTGGTCTCTGGAGATTACAGGCCTTCCCACCTACCGCCGTGCCCAGATGGGTGTCGGATATCTGGCTCAGGAAGCCTCTGTTTTCCGTCAAATGACCGTCGAGGACAATATCTACTCCATTCTTCAGTTCCGCAACGACCTTGACGAGCTGGCACGCCGCAGCAAGCTTGAAGAACTGCTCGACGAATTCAGCCTTCAAAAAATACGCCGTAGCAAGGGCATACAGCTCAGTGGTGGCGAACGACGCCGAACCGAGATTGCCCGCGCCCTGGCCAACGATCCCATGTTCCTGCTCCTTGACGAACCTTTTGCCGGCGTCGACCCAATTGCCGTGCAAGACATACAGGATATCGTCGCACATCTGCGCCGCCGCAACATCGGCATCCTCATCACCGACCACAACGTGCGCGAAACCCTTGCCATTACCGATCGTGCCTATCTCCTCTACGAAGGCACCGTGTTGCACCACGGCACCCCCGAAGAAATGGCTGCAGACCCTGATGTGCGGGAAAAATATCTCGGCCGCGACTTCGAACTGCGCCGCGCAAGAACCCTTGAGATTTAACAATAACATCATAACGAAAAAAATATAACCATAAAAAAACTCTATAACCAATAACCTATAACCCTTAACCTTTAAACATGGAAAGATACTGTGTAATAATGGCCGGCGGCATCGGCAGCCGCTTCTGGCCCCTCAGCAAGAATAACATGCCCAAACAATTTCTGGACATTCTTGGAACCGGCAAGAGCTTTATCCGCGCCACCTTCGAGCGTTTCCTGCCTCTTGTGCCGCCGGAGAACTTCATTGTTGTCACCAATGCTGCATACAAACAACTTGTACTTGAACAGATTCCCGAACTACAAGAAGACCAGGTGCTATGCGAACCCATGCGACGCAACACAGCCCCATGCATCGCTTACGCCACCTACCACATCCTTAGCCGCTGCCCCGAAGCATCTATCGCGGTCACACCGGCTGACCACCTTGTTACCAACAGCGTTGAATTCTGCCGCGTCATTGGCCAAGGTCTCGATTTTGTTGAACAGCACC
>JAEEGL012643548.1_pt1 | contig 22183 bp, 15 predicted proteins | sample 9134231 | NCBI WGS metagenome assembly JAEEGL01 (sample SAMN16246548, study PRJNA631951) | gut metagenome | biome: gut microbiome; feature: rumen; material: fiber-attached | host: Bos | place: Iran: Karaj | collected 2018-10 | reverse complement strand
ACGAACTGTACGGCGGAATCTGGTCACAGATGATCTTCGGAGAACACTTTGCGGAACCGGCGCCGGAAGACAATCCGAACGCGGGGTACGGCAGGACTTGGGATCTTGAAAGATCTTCAAATTGCGAATTCTGCGCAAAACTTACTGACGAGACGACTTACTTCGGTTGTCAGACGCAGTATCTTTCCGTTAAATCCGCCGACAGTTACGTAATACTTTCGAATTACGGATTGAACAGGCAGGGAATGTATTTTGAAGGCTCAAGAGAATACGAAGGATTTCTTGTTGCGAAGTCCGAAAGCGAAGCAAAAATCATCGTCAGGGCGGAAAGCAGAGACGGCAGTATGGTTTATTCTGAATCGTCTTTTGAGATCAAAGGCGATTTCAAAAGATATGACTTCAGACTTGTGCCGGACAGAACGGATAAAAACGGACGTTTCAGTATATTATTGGACGGTGTCGGAGAAGTGTATCTTGGGTACGTTTTCCTTGAACCCGGAGAATGGGGAAGATATAAGGGACTTCACGTAAGAGCGGACGTGGCGAAGGAAATAGAAAACGCAGGAATAAAAGTTCTTCGGTTCGGCGGATGTATGGCAAACGCCGCTGATTGGAAATGGAAAAAAATGATCGGCAAAGTCGAAGAACGCACTCCGTACAAGGGCTGGTGGTACGGTTATTCCTCATACGGTTTCGGAATAATCGAATTTATGGATCTTTGTGAAGCGCTCGGAGTAGAATACGTTCCGGACTTTAACGGATGGGAAACTCCGGAAGACATGAGTGATTTTGCCCGTTTTGCATTCGGGACTGACGTGAGCGACGAATGGGTAATGAGAAGAGTAGAAATGGGCAGAAAAGAACCTTATAATCTTAAATACATACAAATCGGAAACGAAGAGGTAATCGACCGCAAATACGCGGATAATTTTGTAAGAATAGCCGAAAAAATACATTCTGTCAATCAAGACGTGACCCTTGTCGTCGGAGATTTTGATTATAAGGAAGAGATCGAAGATCCATATAATTTCAAAGGCGGCCACGTTTCAACGTTGGAAAATCACAAATATATTTTAGATTACTGCAAATCGATCGGTCAGAAAGTGATGATCGATATTCACTGGTGGTCGGAAAAAGGAAAGGATCCTTGCATATTTGTCAAAGCTGCGCTCAGTCTTGACCGCATTCTGAGAAAAATATGTCCGGATTCCGATTTCAGACTGTGTGTATTTGAACTCAATGCCAATCGGCACGACATGGAAAGAGCAATGTGTAACGCCTACGCTGTAAACGCGGCAAGAAAGTACGGGATTTTCCCGATAATCAGCTCCGCAAACGCTTTGCAGGTGGACGGTCAGAACGACAACGGATGGGATCAGGGACTTGTATTTATGAATAATAACGTTACGTGGCTCCAGCCGCCGGCTCTTGTCGCAAAACTTGCAGCAATGTCACATGAAAAGTACATTCTCGGAATAGAAGATGACGTGTCCGATGATGATTTTGCAGTTTCTGTGTCAATTAACGAAGAGAAAAACAGAGTAAAACTGTTCGTGCTTAACAGAAACGACAGTGAAGTCGTTTGCACTCTTGATTGCGACGAGAACGTTAAAATAATAAAATACGAGGTCCATGCTGAAAAGTCTGCAGTAAACACTGCAGACGATAAAGAAAGAATTGCCGTCAGAGGTCCGTTTGAGCTTAACGGCAGAACGTTAATTGTTCCGGGAAATTCGGTCAGCGTGTTCGAACTGAAATAAACAAAAACTGCTGTAGTTAATACAGCAGTTTTTTTAATCGAATAATATAAGGGCTTTTGTCTCAAGCAGACAAATACCCGCAGATTTGCTGAAAGTCAGGCTTTTAATAATCCTTCAAATTTCAGGTTTTATATTTTTCAGCAGCGTTTTTCTCCATACAGCCGGAGAGCATCCGACTTCCCTGCTGAAGACCGTGATAAAATAATTATAATCACGGAAACTGCATTGTGCGGCAACTTCTGAAAGGGAAAGCTCATTGCCCCCGGAAAGCAGCTCCTTAGCTTTTTCTATACGCAGATCGCGGATTTTTTTCGCGATTCCGCAGCCGTATACCTGACGTGACAGTTCATAAAGCTGTGTTTTACCTATACCGAGATGCCCGGCAATCAAGGGAGCGTTGAGCTTCTCTGTGAAATGAGCAGAGAGATAAGCATTCAGCCTCACAGCCAGCAGGTCCTCTTTTAGAGTTGCCATATGCTCCAGTATCAGATAAGAAGCCACTGCGTGAAGGATATGCGCGGCTGAGCGGATGAAGGACTCATCTATGACGTCTGCCGCGAGAATTGCTTCTCTCAGCATTTCGACGTTTACCTGAGAACTTTGGCAGCGTTTCTCAATCGCTGCCAGACCCTCCTCGCGGGAGGGATAAGAAAACACGTGACCAAAAAGTAAATAACCAACAAGCACGTCATCCACGTAAAGCGGCGTTACGGCTTCGGTCAAGCCTGCGTGACAGCAGTAAACGTGGATGCCGTGCTTTTTTGCGGCTTTTCGGCATGCTTCCCGGTCACAGGCCATACAAGCGTCAAAGCCACGGCTTGTTCCGCGAATCAGCGCGCAGTACGGCGCGACTTCGTCGGGGTAGGAAACCAACTCTGTCAGATTTTCGTCAAACAGAGTGATTCTGATGTGGCTGATGGCATAGAAATCCTTAAGCAGACCGCGCAGTTTTTCAATATTGAAAATAGATATCACAAGACGGCACCTCGACATTATGCACAAATTATCTATATGATATTTTATCACACTTCCGAACAAAATCAAAGTAAAACGAACAGTTTTATATATCTTTTTATTATTTCATTCTTTACAATTATTATATAAAGTGAAAAAAAGGAGTGGTTTTATGCAGAACGTAATTAATAAGGGCTATATCGGCAACCTTTCCCAACTAATCACTTTGAGAAAGGTAACGGTCAGCGAAGGACGTGCCGGAGGGACTCAAATAATCGAAGTCAAAACGGCCGGAGGACTGGAGCTGGACGTTCTGCCTGACGCAGGTCTGGACGTCGGTCAGTGCCGCTTCAAGGGCGTCAACATGAGCTGGATGAGTAAGAACGGATACGACAATCCGGCGGTGATCTCTCCATATGAGACGGAGTTTGTGAACACATTTCCCGGAGGACTGCTGTATACGTGCGGTCTGCGTTCGGCAGGTCCTGCAAACCGCGACCGAGGCGAATGGCACCCGCTTCACGGGAGGTATCACAGCCTTCAGGCAGAGCAGGTTTGCGCAGAGATTGTAGACGATATAGTTGTTGTTAAAGGAACAATACGTGAAACGGCGCTGTTCGGACATTGCCTTGAAGTCAGGCGCGTAATCAGTGTTCCGGCATTTGGCTCTTCTGTCACGGTGGAGGACACGATTTACAATCAAACTCCGCGAGACGAGGAAATCATGCAGATTTATCATTGTAATTTCGGTTATCCGTTGCTGAGTGAAAAGGCGAAGCTGAAGTTACCGGAAGAGCGGGAAACAATTCCGCGCACAGCTTTTGCAAAAACAGGTCTCGGCAGGGAATGCGAGTTCGACACGCCAATAGACAGCGAGGAAGAACGGGTATTCTTTCAGAAAATGCGTAGTGAGTACTGGGCAAGGCTTGAGAATCCGAATTTGGGAGTGAAAATGACTATCTCATGGTCCGGTGATACGCTTCCGATACTCTCAGAGTGGCGCAGTATGGCAAGCGGTGATTACGTTTTGGGGCTGGAGCCCACCAACTGCTACATCTTGGGGCGTCACGACGAACGGGAAAACGGTACGCTGCCGGTACTCAAAGCCCGGGAATCTATTAAAAATACCGTTAAAATTGAATTTTCGGAGGAAAAATAGAAATGTCTAAAAAAATGACTTTTGCTCTGGCATTCTGCAATCGCGGATTCATGCCGGGAGAACTGATTTACGGCGCGCGTGAGGATATGATAAAAGCGGTAACCAACGCGGGCTGCAATTACATTGCGATGGACTCGTCCGCCACCCGATACGGAGGTATCGAGACCAGGGACGAGGGGTTACTTTATGCCAAGTGGCTCAAACAACATGAAGGTGAATACGACGGAGTGATTTTTTCCATGCCTATCTTCGCTGACGAAAACGGCGCGATAGCCGCTCTTCAGGATGCGGGAGTTCCCATTCTGATGCAGGCATATCCGGACGAGATCGGCAAGATGGATTTTCAGCATAGGCGCGACGCTTTTTGCGGCAAGTTTTCCGTCACAGACGTTTTTACTCAGTACGGCGTGCCATTCACGGTGCTCAAACCTCACGTGGTTCATCCTTTGAGTCCTAAATTTCAGGATAATCTGCGTGATTTCGCGGCTATATGCCGCGTGGTCAACGGAATGAAGAGATTTAATCTGGGATGCATAGGAGCCCGCACCACTGCTTTCAAAACGACTCGCTTCGACGAAATCGCCCTTCAGAAGCACGGCATCAACGTGGAATCATTCGATCTTTCCGAACTGTTCTTCAAGGTACAGAATATGTCTGATGATGATCCCGGGGTCGTTGCCAAAAAAGAACGTCTGATGAACTACACGGATTTCTCTCTTGTCCCCGAGAAGAACAAGAATACTCTGGCGAAGGTCTCGGTTGCCATCGACGGATACATTGACGAGTATCACCTCGACGCACTGGCTTTGCGATGCTGGAACGAGATGGAGCAGGTGCTTAGGATTTGTCCGTGCGTCTTACTCTCTGAACTAAACGATCGCGGAATAGCTGCTTCCTGCGAGATCGATATGTGCTCAGCTGTCACTATGCGGGCAATGTCTCTGGCATCCGGGCAGCCTACTGCCGTGCTGGATTGGAACAACAACTACGGTGACGAGGAGAACAAAGTAATCCTCTTCCACTGCGGCCCGGTTGCTCAGAGTCTGATGACCGGCAAAGGTACCGTAACAAACCACAAGATGTTTGACAAGACCGACCCGGGTTCCGGTTGGGGCAGCAATGAGGGAAGAATCAAGGCTTTTCCGACCACTATTTCCAATTGTCAGACCAAAGACGGAAAGATCATTGTTTACGCCTCTGAGGCAGAGTTTACGGACGATCCGATCGAGCAGGCTTTCTTCGGCTGTGCGGGTGTCTGCAAGGTTCCTGACCTGGAAAACAAAATGATTCGTCTTGCACGCGGCGGTTTCAAGCACCACACCAGTGTTGGCGTCGGCCACATGAAGGACGTATTGAAAGAAGCGTTTACCACCTATCTGCACTATGATTGGGTGGATATCGATAAGGATTGAGATATGAAAATAGGAGGACTGGATATCGGCACCACCGGGTGCAAGCTGACGGTGTTTGATAAAAACGGTGCCCAGATTGGGAAGTCGTATCGGGATTACCCGGTGCGCAGAGAGACGAGCGGACATGAACTTGACGTTTCCGCCTTAATGGAAAGCGTTTACGCGGTTATTGAAGAAATGACCGCACAGTACCCTGATTTGGTAGGCATCGGAGTCACAAGCTTCGGAGAAACGTTTGTGATGACTGACGAGGCAGGTAACCCCCTTCACAGCGCTATGCTCTATACCGACCCCCGAGGGGCGGAAGAGTGCGCAGAACTTGTGGAAAAGTTGGGTGCAGACAATATCGCCCGAATCACCGGTCTTGCGCCTCATGAGATGTATTCTGTCAGCAAGATGATGTGGCTTAAAAAACATTGTCCTGAGATTTATGACGCAGCGAGGCGTATCCATCTGATAGAAGATTTTGTTGTTTGGCATCTGACGGGAAAAGCACAGATCGATTACTCGCTCGCCACCCGAACTATGGCATTTAATATTCATGATTTCAGCTGGAGCAGAGAGGTCTTTGACGCAGCTGGAATCGATATCAATCTCATGAGCGAACCGGTTCCCACCGGAACAAGCGCGGGTTTTGTCACAGACGACGCATCAAGGCGTACAGGATTAAATAAGAATTGTATAATTGTATCCGTATCCCACGATCAGGTGGCTGCAGCAGTCGGAGCAGGCGCTTTTGACGGGTCGGTTGCTGTGGACGGCGCCGGTACTGTTGAATGTCTTACCCCGATTTACGACTGTATCCCCGAGATTCCGGTCATGGCAAAAAACTATTTCTCGGTGGTCCCGTACGTAGTTCCGGGAAAGTATCTGGCGTATGCATTTTCCTATACGGGAGGAGCGCTGATTCAATGGGCCATGGAAACCTTTGGAAAGGGTGAAACAAACGACAGTATGGAAAAGGCATACGGCAAAGACGAGCCTACCGGATTGCTTGTCCTTCCGCACTTTGCCGGAGCCGCAACGCCATACATGGATACCGGTTCCAAAGGCGCGATTCTGGGTCTGACCATCGAAACAACTGCGGCAGACGTTTATCGGGCATGCATGGAGGGTGTGGTTTATGAAATGCGGCTGAATTATGAAGCCATGGCTGGTTCAGGCATACGTTTTGAAAAAATCAACGCCACGGGCGGAGGCGCACGTTCCAAACTTTGGATGCAGATGAAGGCGGACGTATTGGGACTTCCCGTTACGGCTCTGAAAACCGTTGACGCGGGTACCGTTGGCTCTGCCATGCTGACCGGTGTGGCAACAGGATTATTTGCAAATCTGAGCGACGCGGCTTCCCATATGGTGCAGGAAATGGAGACTTACTATCCCAGAACCGAAATGCACGAGAAATACATGAGAATTTATGAGCGGTACAAGTCGGTCTATAACGCCGTCCGTCCGCTTATGTGAGGTAATATAAATGCTTGTAAATCTTATTGAAATTCTGAATTTAGCCAAAGAAAAGAATTGCGCTGTCGGCGCCTTCAACACCCCGAATCTTGAGTGTATCAATGCAGTGCTGACCGCTGCAGAGAAATTGAACGTGCCGGTGATTATTTCCCACGCGGAACTGCATGAAGAGGTTTCACCGCTTGTCAGAATCGGACCCGTCATGGTGCAGGCCGCGATGAACGCGAAAGTGCCCGTTTGCGTCCACCTTGATCACTGCGAAAATCATGATTATCTGCAGAAGGCGCTGGACCTCGGTTTCACAGGTGTGATGTACGACGGCAGCACGCTTTCTTATGATGAAAACCTTTTCAATACAAAAAAGGCAGTCGCTATGGCAAGGGCATACAACTGCGGAGTTGAAGCGGAATTGGGAGCTCTTCCGTCTCGTGAGAACGGATCTGCCAATGCTTCCGGCCCGGTTTACACTGACCCCGACGAAGCCGTTGCCTTTTGCCGTGATTCCGGAATCGACGCCCTGGCGCCGAGCTTCGGCACTGCACACGGCATCTATAAGTCCAAACCGGTGCTTGATCTGGATCTGGTGAAGATCATTGCCGAAAAAACTGGTCTGCCTCTGGTAATGCACGGCGGTTCCGGAGTTTCTCCTGAGGACTATCGCACCGGAATACGAAACGGCATTCGTAAAATCAACTATTACAGTTATATGTCCAAGGCCGGCACCGGCGCCGTCAGGGAATTGCTCTCAAAGAAGGAAGTGACGTTTTTCCACGACCTTGCGTTGGCAGCCGAGAAAGCTATGAGCGCCGACGCGGAAAAGGCCATGCGAGTATTTGCAGGGCAGTAACGGCAGTCAACTCTTTCTGAATGAACAAAAAACACAGGATTGGATTTTTTATCCAATCCTGTGTTTTTTCAGAGAAGTATCATCCTGTCCATGTGTTCAAATCATTCTTATATAAAACAGGGCACCTGATTCAGAACGATTTCAGAAGTCGTATACTCTCTTTGCTTTTGCTTCGAGATAATCCAGATATTCGTCCGGGTCAAACCCGTCTTTAAATATCCTTCCAAGAAGGTCGGAGGCTTTGTAAAGGCATCCGTGTTCCCATATATTATCTCTGTTCCAAGCGTTGATTCTTGAGAAAATTCCATCTGCGACGTCGTCATAAACGTTGAACGACTCGTTCATAAGATTAAGGAACTGTACTCCGTAAGCGCTTCCTAGAGCATATGACGGGAAATAACCGATAAGGCCGCCAGCCCAGTGACTGTCCTGAAGCACTCCGCGTTTATCATCCGGAACGTCTACGCCGAGATATTCCTTGTAGAGCCTGTTCCATTCTGAAGGAAGATCGTGAACCTTAAGCGATCCGTTCATTATCCTTTTTTCAAGCTCGTATCTGATCATAACGTGCAGGCAGTAAGTAGTTTCGTCTGCCTCGGTTCTGATCAGAGAAGGCATTATTTTATTCACGGCGCGGTACAGGTCTGCCGCTGAATAATTGATCAGCTGAGGGAAAAGTTCGGTAACTTTCGGATAGATCGTTTCAATGAACTCGTAACTGCGTCCGATGATATTTTCATAGAAGCGGCTCTGGCTTTCGTGAATACTCATTGAAACACCGCCGTCGAGAGCGGTATAAGCGTATTCGTCTTTGCTTCCTGTGTCGTAAAGAGCGTGTCCTCCTTCGTGAATTACCGAATACATAGAAGAGACGAAGTTGTTTTCGTGATAATGCGTCGTGATCCTGACGTCTTTGTGGGATCCGAGAGAAGTCGTAAAAGGATGTTCGGTTTCGGAAATACCGACGTGCTGTCTGTCAAGTCCTATCAATTCCATAAGATAGTCAGACAGTTCGATCTGCTTGTCTTTTGAAAAATCTCCGTCGGTTATGAAACTGTCGTCAATTTCGGGCATAGAGGAGGCTTTTTCGATAAGCGGAACAAGTCTTGAGCGGACTTTTTCAAAAAAGTTGTCGCATGTTTCTTGGTTAAGCCCGTCTTCATATTTTCCGAGTAAATGATCGTAAGGATTTTTGTCAGGTTCGACGTAAAGCGCAAAGCGCTTTGTCGTTTCAAATATTTTTTCGAGATACGGCTCAAAAAGAGCAAAATCGTTAGTTTCTTTAGCAGTATGCCAGACGTCATCGGCTTCAACAAGAAGTTTGTCAAACTCGACGTATTCATCCATAGGGATTTTTTCCATTTCCCTGACGTCCTTCAAAAGAAGCTCGATCTCTCGCCTTTCCTCTAAAGAAAGGGCGTCTTTGCTGTTGTCAAGAAAATTGAAAACCTCGATGGTCTCCGGAGAAGTAGAGTATTTGTAGATCTCCTCACTGAGAATGCCGATTGAATGAGCTCTGTTAGAAGCTGTTCCTTTCGGAGCGGTAGTCGCTCCGTCGTAAGAAATAATTGCTAGCGCGTGTCCGTATGCGGATAATTTTTCCTGTATCGTCTTCAGCGACGATCGGGCAGATGATAGGTCCATGTTTTTCTCCTGTAATTATTTATATTTTCCGGCTGTAAAAAATCAGCCGTTTTTATTCGCAAACAAACTCATTATTAAAAATAATTATAACACGGTGAACCTTCAAAGTCAACATAATATCTCCTTTTGGACCGTTTTAAAACAAAAATCCGCCCGTTATAATCGGGCGGATAAATATTTATTTGCCGGGATGCGTTGCAGGAGCATTGAGTTTTTTGGCGGAAATTCTGTTTTCCGGGATGATCTCTCCGGCTCTGACAAGGGCTCTTTTCGTAAGAAGCGGACCGATAAGCTCGTAGATAAGTACCGAAAAAAGGATTATGCTCCGAATCAGTGTTCCTTCCTTGGGTCCGAGCTGCATTGCGGTGACAGACATTCCGAGCGCGACTCCTGCCTGAGGCAGTAGCGTTATACCGAGGTTTCCGACGATTGTTTTACTGCATCCGCAAAGTTTTGCCGAAGCGGCTGAACCGAGCATTTTTCCCAAAGACCTGAATACTATATATACTGCCCCGACTCCGACAATTGCGATGCTTGCGAAAACGCTGAGTTCAAGTTCTGCGCCGCTTATAACGAAAAACAGTATAAAGAGCGGCGTGGTCCATCTGTCTACTCTGTCCATGAGTTCTTCAGATGATTCGCAGACGTTGCAGAAGATAGTCCCGAGCATCATACAGGTCAGAAGGGGAGAAGTGCTGATTTTAACGGGTCCGATATCGAATTTGATCATTGTTATCGCAACGGTGAGTATAACGAACGTGACTGATACCGAAAGTCTTTTGCTTCTGGAAGCAAAAAACTTTTCAGACTCCGAGAACAGCCATCCCATTACCACTCCGAGAACCAGAGAAAGAATAATTTCTATCAAAGGATTCACGATTATCGAGACAAAATCGATTTTGTTCGTGTTCATCGCTCTTGCTATTCCGAACGAAACCGCAAAAACTATAAGACCTACCGCGTCATCAAGCGCGACGATCGGAAGAAGCAGTTCTGTCAATGGTCCTTTTGCCTTATACTGTCTTACGACCATCAGAGTCGCCGCAGGAGCTGTCGCGGCAGCGACGGCGCCGAGCGTAATTGCTGCCGGAAGCGGAAAAACGTCCTCTCCGAGTATCTTGCTGAGTATTATAAGAGCAAAGTCTACGAAAAACGTTGCGCTGATTGCCTGTATCACACCGATAATAAAAGCCTGACGCCCTGTTTTTTTGAGTTGCGACATTCTGAATTCGTTTCCTATTGAGAAAGCGATGAATCCGAGGGCAACGTCGGAAATAATCGAAAATCTCGAAACGTATTCCATTGAAGTGAAGCCGAGCCACTCTAGTCCGAGATGGTTTCCCAATGCGCCGAGGCAGTAAGGCCCCAGAAGAACTCCGGCTACAAGGTAACCTGTAACAGCGGGCAGACCGATCGGCTTTATTATTCTCGTCATAAACAATCCGGCTATCAGCGCGATTGAAATGCTAATCAATATTTCCATTATATTATCTCCTGGAGGATATGTTATGTTTATTAAACAGGATATAATTCTACCACTGAGGTAATCGAAAGTCAAGATGAGTTTGGGTATAATAATAAACAATAATATCGGTATTTACAGTAAAAATTTATTTATTATTATTGATAAGCAAGAATTATATTTTTTAGTTGCCCGATTCTATTTATTTTTTTGATTTTATATGGTAAAATAGCAGTATAATAAAGCGGTCAGGGCTTCAGCCTTTTCCGCACCTCAATCGAAATATCACGTTCAGGAGATTAAATATGATTTCAGATGGTAAAATTTATATAGGTCTTTCCGACAAGAGATGTTATATCCTTCCGTCAATGGCCAACAGGCACGGCTTGATCGCAGGTGCAACGGGAACCGGAAAAACGATAACAATGAAGGTTCTTGCGGAATCGTTTTCAGATATGGGAGTGCCTGTTTTTTTCAGCGACGTTAAGGGAGACCTTACCGGTATGTGCGTTCCCGGAGCGGACAATGAGGGAATGCAGAAAAGAATCGACTACTTCGGAATAAGAGACAGTTTTACTTATAAATCCTATCCGACGAGATTCTGGGATATTTTCGGGGACGTAGGGCATCCTATCCGCGTTACGGTTTCAGACATGGGTCCGATGCTTTTATCCAGACTTTTCGGACTCAGCGACGTTCAGGAAGGCGTTCTTTCTATAGTGTTCAGAGTTGCGGATGATAACGGCCTGCTTCTTCTTGACCTTAAAGACCTTCGTGCAATGCTTCAGTTTGTCGGAGATAACAGAGCTGAATTTACGACGATATACGGAAACGTTTCTTCGGCATCTATCGGTGCAATCCAGAGAGCGCTTCTCAAGTTCGAGGACGAGGGCGGCGATGAAATATTCGGCGAGCCTGCGCTTGATATCCGCGACTGGATGAGGACCGATATTGACGGAAGAGGATTTATTAATATTCTTTCAAGTTCAAAGCTTATTCAAAGCCCGACGGTTTACGCAACGTTCCTTCTCTGGATGCTGACCGAACTTTTTGAAAAACTTCCCGAGGTAGGCGACCTTCCGAAGCCGAGAATGATCTTCTTCTTCGACGAAGCGCATCTCCTGTTTGCCGACGCTCCGAAAGCGCTTGTTCAGAAAATAATCCAGGTGGTAAAGCTTATCCGTTCCAAAGGGGTCGGAGTTTACTTCGTTACGCAGTCTCCCTCCGACATACCCGATGAAGTGCTCGCCCAGCTGTCAAACAGAGTTCAGCACTGCCTGAGGGCTTATACTCCGGCCGAGCAAAAAGCAGTCAGAGCTGCGGCAAGGTCGTTCCGTGTCAATCCAGAATTCGACTCCGAAACTGTTCTTATGGAGCTCGGAGTAGGAGAGGCGCTTGTTAGTTTCCTTGACGAAAAAGGTATACCGTCGATCGTTCAAAGGGCAAAAATACTTCCTCCGCAAAGTCTTATGGGACCTGCAGATGAGAATTACGTTCAATCGCTTATTCTTGCCGATGAGTTCGAGCTTAAATACCGCGAAGGAGTTGACAGGGAATCGGCGTATGAGATCCTTATGAAGGCAACCGAAAAGATCGAAGAAGACAGAGCTAGAGAGGAAGAAGAGGCAAAAGCGGCAAAAGAAGCTGAAAAAGAAGCAAAAAAAGCCGAAAAAGAAGCAAAAGCCAAAGAGAAGAAATCTTCTAAATCCTCTAAAACACAAACTGCGGTTTCAAAAACCGCTCAGAAAGCGACGACTGCCGCTGCTTCATCGGTTGCAAGATCCGTTTCAAGAAATCTTGTCAACACTGTTGCGGGAGGCACAAAAACTTCAGGTAAAAATATTGCCAAACGCGCCGCCACTTCTGCGTTGAGTTCAGTAATAAGAAGCGGAGCGTCTTCGATAATCAGAGGATTGTTCGGAAACAGAAAATAAAAAACAACCGCAATGCAGATAAGCATTGCGGTTGCTTTTATAATATTACAAATGCGGTATTTTTTTAAAATCAAAATATGTTTACGGTCAGAATGAAAAAAGACTAAAGCAAAATGCACCCTTAGGAGACGCAACAGAGCACGTTTGGGTGCATTTTATTATTTTTGACTGTACTAATAAGCACAGAACTGTTTTATTATCGGTTCATCTTTGGAGGACAATACAACAAGTTCGTATTCTCCGCCGTTTAATCCTCCGGTAAGGATAATTCTCTTGTGTCCGATTACTTTCCCTTTTTCTATGGTTTCGTTATTTCTTTTCAATTCGAATCCGGTGATTCTTTCGCCGAATCTGATGTCTTCGGAAATAACAACGTAATCTATCCTTCGGTTTTCCGGAACGAATAAACGCATTCCCTTCGCATCGATCTTTTTTTCTTCGTTGAAGGCTTTTCTTAAATGTTCTCCGAGGCCGAGAAGCGCTTCCGTGTCTGTTTTCGGGATAAGTCCGCGGTCGTCAATAACAACGCCTATAAGGAGGTTGCCGTTATGGCCGGCGGCGCCGATATAACGCTCAAAGAGTTTATCTTTGTCAAATACGAACTGATCCTCTCCCTTACGCCAGAACCATCCTCCGAGATATGCTTTGGAAGCGTCTCTTGCCGGCATATCGCATTCTGCCATTGACCACAAATCACCGTACTGATCTCCGCATCCGAGTTGTTCTGTTCCGCCGTGGAAGAAACGGTAATCTCCTCTGACGGTTGCGCTGCAGTCTTTGTCCGGAGTCGCGAGTTCGTTTCCGACCCATCTGATAAGCGATTTTGTGCCGGGAGGTCCCTGGAATACAACTGCATTCGGCTGAAGTTTCTTCATAAGACCTTCAACGTCCGGGCCGCCCTCGGAAACGGGAATAACTCCGCCGTCGAACCAGATTTCAAAGACAGGTCCGTACAACGTCCATAACTCGGTCAATTGACGGATTACGACGTCGTTGTATTCCTGTTGTGAAAGGGGAGAGTCTTGCGACGGCTTGCCGTTCTGATAAACCTTATAATAGCCGTTCGTTGAAACGCTGTAATAAAGTCCGGGTTTAATACCGTATTTCTTACAGGAAGCAAAGAAGTCCTTTACAACGTCTCCTTTTCCGTTTTTCCAGGGGGATGAAGCAACGGAGAAATCGTGTACTTTTGTCGGCCAGAGGCAGAATCCCGAGCAGTGCTTTGCAGTGAGAACAAAATATTTTGCGCCGGATTTTGCGGCGATCGAGCACCACTTATCCGTATCCAGATCAACGGGATTAAATAATTCAGGGCTGCGAAGCTCGCGCATCTGTATTTCGTGTGTGTAACTGCTGTCAAAAACCTGAAGGTCGAGATGAGCGAGAAGACCGATTTCGAGATCTGCCCATATCGCCTGTTCCTCGGTAGGATTAACTGTTTTCATTGCTGTTACTTCCTTTTTACCATCTTGTAAATTCGGACAGCGATAAGTCTTTATTCTTGTCGATTGCCCAGTTGATTTCGTAATTTCCGACGAAAATAAGGAGATTTTCGCCTTTCATACTTTGTATCCATCTGGTCTGTGTCATAAGATTCAGATTCTTCGGATCGGTATCTCCGTCGATATAACGGATAAACTGGTGCGGGAGATTTTCCTGACGGTATGAAACTCCGTATTCGTTTTCCATACGGTATTTCAATACTTCAAACTGAAGTACGCCTACGACTCCGACAACAACCCGCTCCATTCCGGAACCGGGGAAGGTAAAAATCTGTATCGCGCCTTCCTGAGCAATTTGTTCGATTCCTTTTGCAAACTGTTTCCTTTTCATTGAATCGATTTGCTCAACGATTGCAAAATGCTCGGGGGCGAAGGTCGGTATTCCCTTGAATTTAACGTTCATGCCCGGCTCGCAGACAGTGTCTCCGATAGAGAAAATACCGGGATCGAAAACACCGATTATATCTCCGGCGTAAGCTTCGTCGATAACTTCGCGCTCCTGAGCCATCATTTGCTGAGGCTGTGAAAGACGCATGGTTTTGTTTTCTCGGAGATGATAATACTCTTTTCCGCGTTCAAATTTACCGGAGCAGATACGCATAAATGCGATCCTGTCTCTGTGCGCCTTGTTCATGTTGGCCTGTATTTTGAACACAAAAGCAGAAAACCTGTCGTCAAAAGGATCGACAAACACTTCATTTTCGGCAATATGGGGAAGGGGAGGCGTAGTCATTTTCAGGAAAGATTCAAGAAACGGTTCGATTCCGAAATTGTTCAACGCAGAACCGAAAAATACCGGAGAAAGCTTCCCTCCGAGAACTTTATCAATGTCAAATTCATATCCTGCAACGTCCACAAGTTCAATCTGATCAACAAGCTGTTTTCTTAAATCCTCTCCGATGAGAGAGTCAAGTTTTTCGGTGTCGTAGAGATCGCATTCGATTGCGGAAAGTCTGTTTCTTCCGCCGTGGAAATTGTCAAACGTGAGGATATGCTTTTTCTCGCGGTCATATACACCTTTGAATGAAGCTCCGCATGAAATCGGCCAGTTCATAGGATACGTTCCTATACCGAACTCGCTTTCGAGTTCGTCAAGAAGATCGAACGGATCACGTGCTTCACGGTCGAGTTTGTTTATAAAAGTAAAAATCGGGATTTTTCTCATAGCGCAGACTTTGAACAGTTTTCTGGTCTGCGGTTCGATACCCTTTGCCGCATCGATCACCATGACAACGCTGTCCGCCGCCATAAGCGTACGGTAAGTGTCTTCCGAAAAGTCCTGATGTCCCGGTGTATCGAGAATATTGATGCAGTATCCTTCATATTCAAACTGCATTACCGACGAAGTGATGGAAATACCCCTCTGTTTTTCGAGGTCCATCCAGTCGGATACGGCGTGACGGTCGCTTGCTTTTCCTTTTACCGATCCTGCAGTCTGGATTGCTCCTCCGTAGAGGAGAAATTTTTCAGTGAGGGTCGTTTTTCCGGCGTCCGGGTGGGATATTATCGCAAACGTCCGTCTTCGGGTTATTTCTTCGGTCGTGTTCACTTGATTATTTTCCTTCTTTTTTGTTGAGAATCTGTTCAAACATATCGAGAGTTTCTTCAAACATAGCTACGGCGTTTTCAACTACTTTGGGAGAAGTCAGGTCAACGCCTGCAACTTTAAGACTGTCAAGAGGAGATTTCGTTGCTCCGCAGGACATAAATTCTTTATATTTCTTGACGTATTTTGCGCCTTCGTCCTCAATATGTTTTGCAACGTAAGCCGCTGCTGAAATACACGTTGAATATTTGTAAACGTAGAAATAATAATAGAAATGGGGGATTCTCATCCATTCGTTTTCAATAAGCTTGTCAATTACGACGTCCTTGCCGAAATATTTTCTGACGAGTTTTCTGTAATGTCCGCAGAGATAGTCGGCGGTCAGGGTTTCGCCCTTTTCTACGTACGCGTAAATATCTCTTTCGAATTCGGCAAACATCGTCTGTCTGTAAAGAGTGCCCTTGAAGAGGTCGAGAAGCTGATTGAGGATAAACAGCTTTTCGTTGTCGTCTTCTGTATTTTTAAGTAAATAGCGCGCAAGAAGAAGTTCGTTGGTCGTTGAAGGAACTTCTGCAACGAAGATCTTGTAATCAGCGTTTTCGAATGAATTGTTTTCTCTTGTATAAACCGAGTGCATGGAATGTCCGGACTCGTGCGCGAGCGTAGACATGTCGTCAAACGTGCCGTTCCAGTTGAGAAGGATGTAAGGCTTGGAATCATAGCAGCCTGCGCTGTAGGCTCCGCCGCGTTTACCCGTGTTAGGCATAACGTCGATCCATCCGTTTTCATATCCTTCGGCAAGTTTGGAAGTGTAGTCTTTACCGAGAGGAGCAAGGGCCTTGAGAACGGTCTTTTTAGCGTCTTCAAAGTTGTAACTGTTCATCTCGCAGTCGATTATCGGAGGATAAACGTCGTAAAGATGGAACCTCTGAACTCCGAGCAAACGTCTCTTGAGTTCGTAATATCTGTAAAGAGGTTTCAGATTTTTTGAAACGGTTGCGATAAGATTATTGCAGATTTCCGGAGTTACGTCGTCCGAAAAAGTCGATTCTTCAATGGAAGATTTAAAATTGGCGATTTTGGCAAAAGTAGTGCGCTCTTTGACCATGCCCTGCATAAGAGCGGCAAAGGTGTTTCTGTATCCGGCATAAGTAGAATAAAGTTTGTCAAAAGCGGCTTTTCTGACGCGTCTGTCTGACGACATGGCCAGCGGTACGAAGTTGGAATTCGTCAGTTCGACAAGTTTGCCGTCTTCTCCGCGGATTTTTCCGAATTTCATATCGGAATCGACAAGCATTGAATAGATATTATCGTGAGAATTCGTTGCGGCGGAAACCTTTGAAAGAAGAGCTTCCTCTTCTTTTGATCTGATGTGAGGTCTGTAGCGGACGATATCTTTGATCTCGTAAACGTATTTTGCAAGTCTTTCATTCTCGGATAACCATTTGTCGAGAACTTCGGAATCTATCGTCATAAGCGTAGGCTGGAAATAACTGATGGCTTCGGAATAGGCATTTGATAGTTCGATAACCTTGCCGAGTCTGGCCTGAGATTTGTTGTCTCTCGTATCGATATCCTGCAGGCGGGAAGCGTATTCGGCGAGTCTGCTGAATATTCTGCGGACCTTCATTATATCTTCGCAGGTATCTGCAAGTTTGTCTGCGCTTTTTGTCATTGTGGAACTGTGTTTTTTAACGGACGGAAGAAGCTTTTTGACTTCATCGATTTCCTTCTCAAAATCGCTTTCCGTGGCGTACAGCTCAGTAAGGTCCCATTTGTATTTGCTTTCTATTTCATTTCTTTCCATATCGGAACTCCTTAATATAATAAAATCATCAAATTATACCACAATTAAAGCTGATATGCAATAGTTGATTGTATAAATAAACAAAAATGCTGATTTTACTTGCATTTTTGCAAAATTGAGAGTATAATAACAACAATTTTTAAAAAAATTTTTTATAAAGGGAGTTGTTGATCAACAAATGAATACCGTAAAAACACATAATGCTATTTATAAAATGGTATTGATCGCGATTCTTGCCGCAATCATCATAATGCTTCAATGCTTTATGACTTTCAAAATCGGCCCGATAAATCTTGCAGTTACGCTTGTCCCCGTTGTTCTCGGCGGAGCTTTGCTCGGAGTATGGGAAGGAACGCTTCTCGGCTTTATTTTCGGACTCTCTACTTTTCTCTGCGGAGTGTTCGCGCTCGATCCTTTCACAAACTATCTGATCAGCCTTAACGCTTTTACAACCGGTACGATCTGTATTTTAAAAGGAACTCTTGCGGGTTTTGTCCCGGCGATTATTATCCATTTACTTGAAAAACGCCATCAGGAAGTCGGCATAGTTCTCGGATCTGTTGCCGCTCCTATAGTTAATACCGGAATTTTCTGCATCACGTTTCCTATTTTCTTCATGGATTATCTGAAAACACTTGCTGACGGAAAGAACGTTTTTGTTTTCATTATCACGGGTCTTGTCGGATTTAATTTTATTTTTGAATTTCTGGTTAACGTGATCCTTTCGACCGCAATAGCGTTTGTTGTCAAGGTAATAAAAAAATAGGTAAAAAAGCAATCCGGTATAAAGCGTACAGACTTATGCCGGATTTTCTTTACAGTATGATAAATCGGAGAAAAAATGAGTTATTTTTATAACGGGAAAAACTATAAAGTCGCAGACTCTCACGCCCATATTTATCCGGAAAAAATCGCAGAAAAGGCAACCGGTTCGGTGGGAGATTTTTACGATATCAAAATGCAAAATCCTGCGGGAACCGTTGAGAATCTTCTGAAAAGCGGTGCAGGAGCAGGCGTGGACAAGTATCTTGTATGTTCTGTAGCAACAAAGCCGGAGCAGGTAATGTCTATATCTTCTTTTATTGCTCAGGAATGCGGCAAGCACGAAGAATTCGTAGGGCTCGGAGCGTTTCATCAGGACGTAAAAGACGCTGAAGAAACAGTTTTCCGCATTAAAGAACTCGGACTTCGCGGAATAAAGATCCACCCGGATTTTCAGCGTGTGAATATCGATGACGAAAGACTTCTTGCTTTGTACGGTATCCTCGAGAAAGAAAAAATGCCGATTCTGATCCATATGGGAGACGACAGATACGATTTTTCTTCTCCGGAAAGGCTTGGCAAAGTCCTTGACAAATATCCCGATCTGATTTGTATCGCCGCGCATTTCGGCGGCTACAGAGCGTGGGATAAAGCGGAGAGATTTCTTCCCGCAGGAAACAATCTCTGGTTCGATACTTCAAGCTCTCTGCCTTTTATCGGAAAAGAGAGGGCGCTTGATCTTATCGGTCATTACGGAACTGAAAGAATGATGTTCGGCGTTGATTTCCCGATGTGGGATCACAAGGCAGAAATAGAAAGATTTTTGTCGCTTGATCTCTCTGATGACGATAACAAAAAAATCCTTTTCGACAATTTCGCGCGTTTGTTCAGTTTGTCTGAATAAAAATACGGCTTATATGCAAAATCGCATATAAGCCTTGTTTTTTATTGTTCTTCTGCTATTTTTTCGACTTCGATAAGACCGTCCATAATGTTCGAACAGCTCCATCCCGTATAAACGGAGTACATTCCGCCTTCGTCGATATTGTTGTTCTGATTGGCCCTTCCTTCCCATCGATTGCTTCTCAGACTGTAAGCGCCGCGCCATGCGCCATCCCACAAAGGATTTTCGCTTTCGCATTGTACCGACACAAGAAAATCGGCAAGTCGGATTGCGGCGTCTTTATACTTTCTGTCTTTTGTGAGCTTGTAAGCTTCGACAAAACCCTGAATAGCGAATCCTTCGGTGTAGACCATATCGCAGCGCATATAGTCATCCAGAAGAGAAGTGCAGGTTTCGTCTTCTCTTGAATTAAGTATTCCGCCCGATTCGTGCTGTATTGAGAAAAGATATTCAGATACTTTATCAAATGTCGCTCTGTATTCGGGGTCAGGAATATATTTCAGTATTCTTGCAATACAGAACAATGCAAGAGAGGATTCCGACGACGCGGGACGCCAGTCTTCGCGTTTCATCAATTCGTAAGAGGTTTTGAATCTTCCGGTTTCCGTTTGAAGCGAAAGCGCGAAATTCATCGCTTTTCTTACGGCAATCCTATATTGTTCTTCTCCTGTCAAACCGTAGCACATAGCAAGTCCTGCGGCAAGCCAAAAAATAAAACACGGCCCTTTGTAATTTCTTGATTGGGTTTTTCCGTCGATCTGGACAAACCAGCCGCCGTCTCTTTGAATCTTCATCCAGAAAGAGGCGAGTTTCAAAGCGGCGTCTTTAAGTCTCTCATCTTTTGTTATTTCATACATGTCCAGAAGAGCTATCATTATTTTGCCGTTGTCGTTCTGATATCTTGTCTGGCCGTATGGAACGGTGATTTCTCCGTCGTTCAGGTAAAACGGAAACGAACCGTACCAACAGGAAAGAGGTTCGTTATCCTGAACGGAAAGAAGCCAGTTCAGAACGTTTCGGCAGACGTCGTAATCCGATTTCCCGAGTTTAACGTAAACGCGAGCTATTTCTGCGTTGCAGTCTGGGCGTGTCCAGTTAACACGGCGGTTAACGTTGATCCTGATTCGCTCGTAGATACCGACGCTTCCGCGATTGTATGATAGCATCTGAGTTTCTGCCCAGTTCAGGCATTTGTTTACGGATTCCAGATATTTGTTCATAATCGTTATTTTCCGGTTTTTTCTTTTTTGCGATAATAAAAGTATAAAATAAGATCGGTAGAGACCATTATGAAATTAAGCACGTAGAAAAACATAACGTACCATTTGAAGGACGGGGAAAGAAGTTTTGCGACTATTCCGCAGACGTACCCGAAATCGATAAACAAAAGAAAAGCAAGACTTTTTCCTTTGGTCGATTTGTTCTTCAGAGTAGTTATAATATTGTTCGGCCAGGAAAGCCCGAAGGCTACGACCATCATGATTTCAAGTATTTCAGCAACAATTTCCATATTTATTTATAAAAAAGTTTTTTCGTTTGGGTCTTCGGCTCGCAGGTAACGTTTACGCCGAGTTTTTTAAACGTCTGGATATCCACGTCGGACAGCATTACAGACGAGTGCATTTCAAGGCCGCGAAGAAGCGGCAGGCATTCTATAGCTTTTTTTACTGTCGGATTTGTTACTCCGGCGATAGTCAGAGCGATAAGAACTTCGCTCACGTGAAGGCGAGGGTTGTGATTGCCCATATAATCGACCTTCAGATGCTGTATAGGCTCGATGAAAGTCGGAGAGATGAGAAGTATCTCGTCGGGTATTCCCCCAAGCGTTTTCAGCGTATTGATAAGCATGGCGGAAGCGGCTCCGAGAAGGGATGAGGTTTTTCCTGTTATGATACGGCCGTCAGCGAGTTCTATCGCGGTTGCGGGAGCGCCCGTCTCTGCTGCTTTGGCAAGGCAGGGAGCAACGCATTTTCTGTCTTTTACAGTTATTCCGAGCTGATTCATAAGAAGCTCGATACGGTTAACGACCTCTGCGTTTTCAAGCCCTTTTCTTACAGCACAGACAGCATCGTAATATCTGCGTATTATTTCCGCTTTTGCGGCTTCCTGAACTGCGTCATCGTCGGTTATGCAGTTGCCCGCCATGTTTACTCCCATATCCGTGGGAGATTTATAAACGGACTTGCCGAGTATTTTTTCAAGGATTGTATTCAGAACGGGGAATATCTCAACGTCGCGGTTGTAGTTTACCGTTGTTTTTCCGTATGCCTCAAGATGGAATGGGTCGATCATATTGACGTCCGCAAGGTCTGCAGTTGCTGCTTCATAAGCAACGTTAACGGGATGCTTGAGCGGGAGGTTCCATATCGGGAAGGTCTCGAATTTTGCATATCCGGCGTTATTGCCGTGTTTTTGTTCGTGATAGAGCTGGGAAAGGCAGACAGCCATTTTTCCGCTTCCGGGTCCGGGTGCGGTGACGACGATAAGACTGCGTTCAGTCTGAATAAAGTCGTTTTTGCCGTATCCGTTCTCGGATACGATCAGCGGAATGTCGTTGGGATAATTGTTGATAATATAATGGCGATATACTTTCATGCCCAGACTTTCGAGTCTGTTCTGGAAAATAACTGCGGCGGGCTGATCTGCGAAATGAGTTATGCAAACGGATCCGACGTAAAGGCCGAAGTCTCTGAAAGCGTCAATGAGTCTGAGGCAGTCCAGATCGTAAGTGATGCCGAGGTCTCCTCTGCGCTTGTTTTTTTCGATAGCATCGGCAGAAATAACGATGATTATCTCAGCGTCGTTTTTAAGTTCGTTGAGCATTCTGATTTTACTGTCAGGCTGAAAACCCGGAAGCACCCTGGACGCATGAAAATCGTCGAACAGCTTTCCTCCGAATTCAAGATAGAGCTTTCCGCCGAATTGAGCGATTCTGTCCTTGATGTGTTTTGACTGTAATTCAAGATATTTTTCGTTATCAAATCCTATTTTGCTCATGACAATTACCCCGTTTAATAAATACATTT
>JAEEGL011330928.1_pt1 | contig 22183 bp, 18 predicted proteins | sample 9134231 | NCBI WGS metagenome assembly JAEEGL01 (sample SAMN16246548, study PRJNA631951) | gut metagenome | biome: gut microbiome; feature: rumen; material: fiber-attached | host: Bos | place: Iran: Karaj | collected 2018-10 | reverse complement strand
TTATTAAAACAGAATATCTAAAATTACGATATTCTGTTTTAGAGTATAAAGGAGTTTTAAAATGAAAAGAATAGTAACAATCCAAGATATATCTTGTTTAGGAAAAGTTTCATTAACAGTAGCTTTGCCAATAATTTCTGCTGCCAGTATTGAAACTGTAATTTTACCAACAACTATACTATCTACTCATACAGGATTCAAAGATTTTACCTACAGAGATTTATCAAAGGATATTCCTTTAATATCCAATCACTGGCTTCAAGAAAAAATATCATTTGATGCTATATACACAGGCTATCTAGGCAATATAGAACAAATAGAATTTGCTAGTGACTTTATTCGTAGTTTTAAAAACAAAAACAATTTCGTTTTAATAGATCCAGTAATGGGGGATCATGGTAACCTATATCCAGGCTTTGACAAGGATTTCGTTACTAAAATGAAAGAATACATTTCTTTAGGAGATATTATAGTTCCTAATCTAACAGAAGCCTGTCTTTTACTAGGAATAGAATATAAAGAAGATTTCAATACAGAAGAGATAAAAGAAATGTTATTAAAACTATCTAAAACGAATAGAAGAGTAGTTATTACGGACGTAAGATTTGGAAATAAATTAGGGGTTATGAGTTATGATGGTAGCGAATTTTATAGCTATTTTAGAAGCCGAATACCTTCTAACTACCATGGTACTGGCGATATATTTGCCAGCTCTTTACTAGGCTGTTTAAACAATAATATAGATTTTAAAGATGCTATAAAAATTGCCGTTGATTTCGATTGGCAAAGTATTAAAGAAACATATAATGCCAACAAAAACGCTTATGGAATAAACTTTGAAAGCAAGATTAAATATTATATAGAAAGAATACAAAAAGTCACTAAATAGTGACTTTTATTCTTGATAATAATCTGATTCAAAATAGGTTCCAGAATGTTTTTCACTAATAGATAGATTATTATCAATTGTTAGTTCATAAACAGCTTCTTTCTGTAACTCATCATCAATAGACAACCACTTAAAGTCTATTTTAACTTTTCCTGGTTTTAGAGGCTTAATAGTATATATTATTTTTCCACCACAACCATCTTGATCTCCACATTCCGAATAATCAGTTTTACTATTTATAGATATAATATCATTGTTATCTATATAATATTTCCAACTATTTCCCATAGAGCTATTATCATAGAATTCAATTGACATAGTTGAACCTTGATTTTTATTATTAAACAATAATGCTATACATATACCCACAAGTAATACCAATATAACTACACAAGAAATAATAATCGCCTTCTTATTCTTCATCTCCATCCTCCTTATTACAAATAGTATAGCATTTAATACTTATTTTTAATAGTTTTATAGACTATAACAAGTAAAAATGATAGAATATGTTCGGTAGGTGATACTATGCTTAATATTAAGGATATAACTGTAACAGTTGATGGCAAAGAAATATTAAAAGATTTTAATTTAGACATTCCAGATGGCGAGATTCATGCTCTTATGGGACCGAATGGAGTAGGGAAAAGTACCATTTGTCGTAGTATTTTAAAAGATCCTAATTATACAATAAATAATGGGGATATTTCTTATAATGGTAAATCTTTAAAAGATAAAACTACTACAGAAATTGCTCGATTAGGAATAATGATGATTTCCCAAAACCCAATTGCAATAGAAGGCGTTACAAATGCCGAAATGCTTAGAATAGCTTTATCAGAAAAAAATGGCGAACATATAAATATTTTTGAATTTCAGAAGGAATTAAAAGGCATTTGTCAAAAGCTAAATGTTCCGGAGAGTTTCTTGCACCGTAGTATAAATGATGGTATGAGTGGTGGAGAAAGAAAGAAAAATGAACTTATACATATTTGGATGCTTAAGCCTAGCTTCTTAATTCTAGATGAAATAGACTCTGGTTTAGATGTTGATGCCTTAAAAGAAGTTGCCAATTCCCTTAAGGAATATCACAAAATGACTAATTGCTCAATTTTAATTATTACTCATAATCCTAAACTTCTTAATACTTTAAAACCAGATAAAATTCATATATTAAAAAACAAGAAAATAACCAAAACTGGCGGATATGAAATATTATCAGAAATAGAAAATGAAGGATTTAAAAAGATATCATGAATAAAATAATAATAAATAAAGAAGAAAACTTGGAACTGAAAAATAATGCGATAAACATCGAAATTAATAGTTCGCATTTAACATTAAATATAAGTGGTAAAGTATTAATAAATGAGTTTAATAAAAAGGAATTAGATAATACTAGTATAACAATTAATTTAGCCAAGAATAGTGAATTATTATATAACAGATTTCTTAATATAAATAATATGGATACAAACATTACAATAAATCAAGATAGTAATAGTAGCTTAGAATTTAACCATTCCATTATTGCCCACGATAAAGGTAAATTAACAATGAGATCTAACGTCTTGAGAGATAATAATAAAACGTCGATCAAAATTAAAGCTTTAACAAAAGATCTAGGAGCATTAGTATTAAAATGCACTACAGATAACAAAGACAATACTAATAATAATGAATTATTAGAAAGTCTAAAAATACTTATGTTAAATGAAGAAGAAAGCATCATCATTCCTGATTTATTAGTAGCTTCTAACGAAGTAGAAGTAAATCATGCGGCCACAATAAGTGGTATAAAAGAAGATGAATTATTCTATCTAAATAGTAAGGGAATAAGTACTGAAGATGCTAAAAAACTAATAAGTGAAGGCTTTATCATTAACAATTTAAATATAAGTTCTAAACAGCGAAAAGAATTAGAGGGGATAATAAATGAATAGAGAAGACTTTCCAATGTTAAATAATAATCTAATCTATTTAGATAATGGTGCAACTACTTTAAAACCTAATGTAGTAATTAATAAAATAATGGAATACTACTCTTCATATTCTGCTAATGCTCATCGCGGCGATTATGACATATCTTTAAGGGTAGATAATGAATATGAAAATACCAGAGACTTAGTAAAAAAATTTATTAATGCTGCTTCCAAAAAAGAAATAGTTTTTACAAGCGGTACTACTGAAAGTTTAAATATGATTGCCTTTGGTTTTTTTAAAAACTATTTAGAAACAGGCGAAGAAATACTATTAACTAAAAGTGAACATGCCTCTAATATATTGCCATGGTTTAAATTAGCTAAAGATAATCAGTTGAAAATAAAATATATCGAATTGAATAATAATTATGAGGTTTCCATTGAAAACCTAGTTAAAGAAATAACACCTAATACTAGAGTTATTTCTTTAGCAGGAATAACAAATGTTTTGGGCGATGTAAGACCATTAAAAGATATAATAAGAATTGCTCATGATAATAATATATTAGTAGTAATTGATGGCGCTCAATGCGTTCCTCATATGCGAGTAGATGTTAGAAACCTAGATATCGATTTCTTAGCTTTTTCAGCACATAAAATGTGTGGACCAACAGGTGTTGGAGTTTTATATGGTAAAGAAGAATTACTAGAAAAACTAGAGCCTCACAATCTCGGTGGGGGAATGAATGAGTCGTTTGATAACTTAAATGAAGTATATTTAAAACCTCTACCAACTAGATTAGAAGCAGGTACTCCTAACATAGCCGGTGTAATAGGATTAGGAGCCGCTATAGAATATATTAACAAACTCGGTATAGCAAATATTAGAAGACATGAACTAGAACTTGGTAAATATCTATTTGCTGAATTAAATAACATAAGACATATTACAATCGTAAATAAAAAACCATCTAGTACAATCGCCTTTAACGTTGATGGAATATTTGCTCAAGATGTAGCTGTCTATTTAAATAAATATAATATCTGTGTTAGAGCTGGAAATCATTGTGCTAAAATACTAAAAGATGAAACAGGAGTAAAGAACACTGTTCGTATAAGCTTATACTTTTATAACACTAAAGAAGAAATCAATAAACTAGTAGAACTCTTAAAAGATAAAAATAAAATACTTGAAGAAATGTTGTGATATTATGGATAGTGAAACTAAAAAAGCTATAATTATGGAACATTATACTAATCCTTTAAATCGGAAGACTATAAATGATCCTCGCTATATTAAAATCAATTCTAACAGTGAAACATGTATTGATAATCTAGATATTTTCGTTCTAATTAAAAATAACATAATAGAAGATATTTGTTTTAACGGGGAAGCATGCGCTATATCAACTTCAGCTGCTTCTATTATGACTAGACTGTTAAAAGGAAAGAGTATTAAAGAGGTTCGCGAATTAATTAAGGAGTATTATGAAATGATAGAAACAGGAAATACCTATGATAACTTAGATGAAGCTATCGCCTATTCCGATATATACAAACAAGCTAATAGAAAAGGTTGTGCTACTATCCCTTGGATAGGATTAGAAAAAGCCTTAAATGAATACGATAACAAAAAGATTTAGACCTCTAAATCTTTTTATTATTTATTAAAAAAGAAATAAAAATATGGTATCATATAAATAATATAGATATCTAAGGAAAGGATGATAAAATGTCTAAAAAAATAGTTTTTAGAATACACCGTTTTCTACCGTCATCCGATCCTAACGAAAATTTAGCATGGTTACTTAAAAACTTTTACGAAAATAATAATGATGATTCGTTTGATTGGGCTGAAGGGGAAGAGGGCGCAACTGAAATAGACGAGCTTCCTTTTTATATTAAAGAAAATGCCCGGGGGATTTCTTTGCCAGAAACCCTTTATTACATAGAGGCTGGCACCTTTGAATCTTGCAAATCCTTACGAGAAATAATAATTAAGGGCCCAGTAAAAGTGCTAAAATGGAAGACTTTTCTTAATTGTAAAGAGCTTATAACTATACAACTACCGGATACCTTAAAAGAAATTGAAAATCTAGCAATCGCAGGCTGCGATATGCTAAAAGAAATAGAGTTACCATACGGCTTAAAAAAAATAGGCGACAATGCTTTTAGAGGATGTAAAAATCTAGAAACAGTTGTTTTACCTCCAACTATAGAAAAAATAGGAAAAGATGTATTTTTTGAATGTCCAAACCTAAAAACAATTGTTGCCCCTATGGAAAAAGAAGCACTAGTAAAAGAGGCTTTAGAGAACAGTCATATAAATAATAGCGTGAAAATAGTTCTTACCGAGGGACCGACTAAAGATGATCCCCGTAGAAACATAGTTATACCAGAAGGAACTACTAAAGTTGTTCGCCAACCACAAGGTGCTATGAACTATACTGACGGAGTTAAATTACCAAGCACTTTAAAGGCAATTGGTCAAGACGCATTCTGTGGCTGGAATAAACTTAAGAGTATTACAATTCCTGAAGGTGTAACAGTTATTGAAAAAGGAGCTTTTAAAGATTGCGTTAATTTAGAAACTGTCAATCTACCAAGTACTTTACGCGAAATATCTGCTTCCGCTTTTGAAGGATGTAAATCATTAAAAAATATGAGCATTCCTGATGGAGTTGAAATATTTGGTGAAAGGGCCTTTGAAGGCTGTGATAATTATAAAGTAGATAAAATGCCTACGGCTCTTAGAATAATGAATTCATTGCCTCGTAAAAACGTTGAGAATTTGGAGCAAATAGTTATTCGTGATGGAATAGAAGAAATAGGACCATATGTTTTTGCCAATTGCCCTAATGCCAAAAGCGTGTCCTTTCCTCCTTCATTAAGAATAATCGGAGAGGGTTGTTTTTATAACTGTCCATCTTTAGTAACTTTATCAATTTCTAAGGGTGTAACAAAGATTGGTAAAAAAGCATTTAAAGATTGTAAGAATATAATTTCTGCTACTATATCAGAAACTGTAAAATCAATCGGAGCTCAAGCTTTCGAGGGCTGCATTTCTTGTCGAACGCTAGATATTCCAAACGGAGTTGAGGACATTGGCAAAAACGCTTTTAAAGGCTGTAAAAAAATGGAAGTAATGTCTTATCCGTGCACAATTAATAGTATTGAAAAATGTGTAGACGAATATAACTCACTAAAAAGTGTTTATTTAAATATTAGCACTCCTTCACCATTGCCGGAAAACTTTTTCGATTGTTGTGGTGGGTTTGATTGTGAAATAGTTGTTCCCTTTAATAGTTATCAAGAATTAATAACATTTATCAATCAAAACAAGAAATTACTACATTCATATATCAAGATGAATGCAGAAAGAACCGATAAACATCTAATACATTTCTCTGGTCCAAATAACATATTATCCTTTAGCAACTTACTTACGATTGGTCTTGAATTAGGAGGAAAAAAAGGCTACACAATTGAGGGACCAGAACTTGCTAATAAAGCTCCTAAATCGTATGAAGGGGTTTATATAAGAGATCCAGAAATCGATAGTATAATTCAAGATATTTTCTTAGAATCAAGATATTTGCCTCTCGAAATTAAGAATAAAATTCAAGAAAAAGTTACTAAGCGTTTAGAAGAGTACAAACAAATTGCTAAAGAATTAATACCAAGATATAAATATATAAAACAAGGAAAGACTAATCGCAACGTCGGTATATATAATGTCGGTTCTTTTAGAAATGTATTCATTTTGGAATTTCACGGCATGCTATCCAGAATAAAGCTTAGTGGCGATTATAACAATCAAATAAGAGAACTTATAAATTATATAAGAATTATACAAACTGAAGCAAAAATAACATATGACAAAGAAAAAGACGATGAATTAAGAAAAATAATCTTTTTAATTAGTGAACTAGATAGTGAATCAAAAAGCCAAATAAAAGCATACGTTTTGCGTTTAATCGAGAAGTCTAAAAACAATATTGAATCAGATGTTAGAACCCTATTTGATGATGATCCTTTTACTAATCCTATTCATATTGATTATAAATATCAGCTAGCATCAAAGTTAGGTGAAAAATATTTAGAAGTATATGAACCACAAGAAAAAATACGTGTGTTAAGGAATGTAATTAACGCTTTAAATGATGGTACTATAAAAAAAGGAGATTCATCAAGCATTGAAGCAGAGACCATTAATTCCTTTTTGCAACACATTAGATACTTAATAGTTTTATATCCAAATATTAATTATCAAGTTGCATATAACGCTATAGCTCAAGAATATACTAATTATATCGAAGCAATAATAAAAGATAAAAAGCAATTATTAGCAGTGGATTATGAAAGCATTGTAAACAAAATAAAAGCCGAGTTTTCTCCTTTATTGGTGAATAAACAAGGTATAAACCCTTTAGATATGCTTTCTCAAGTACTTACTGGTGGAGAAAACAATATAATCGAGAATAATCATTATATGCTAATAGTAGAATTGATAAGCGCAGAGGAGTATTGGTGGAGAAAACCTATAGAAACTTTAGAACAAAACTATATTGAGTATAAAGCTAAAAAACCATATATTGAAACTGGTTTATATAGAAAGCTAAAAGTAATAAGAGATAAGTCTGAAAAGATGGACCCAAAAAATAGTCATGAACTTGGCATAGAACTTAGCAAAATAAAAAATGATTATATTAATAAATTTAAATGGACCCCTGTTGATAGCCCAGAAGACTATTATCAAAAAAGAAATGAGCTTTTAAAAGAACTTGATGCTTTCGAAAAAAAAGTAAATAAAGTATTAGAAGAATCCGATTCTTTCGATAATCCACAAGATGGATTTAGTATGTAAGAATAATTATAAATATTAAGAAAGGAGGAATAAAATTGAAAAATGGAACATCTGAATATATACCAACGTCAAAACCAAATTGTTATACCCTAAAAGAGGGGACTAGTATCATCCCTAAAATACCAATAGAAATAAAAGATAAAGTTGAAGAGATAATACTTCCTAGTAGTGCCAAAAGAATAGTTGATGAAGCCTTTTCTAGTTGTCCAAATCTAAAAAAGATTACTATTAACGAAGGTTTAACAGATATTGGCGTTAGTGCTTTCGAAGGCTGTGAGAAACTTCCTAGCATTAAGCTTCCCAATTCCCTAAACTCTTTGGGGGCTAAAGCATTTTATGGCTGTACATCTCTAAGAGAAATCGTAATTCCTAATGGGATAAGTGAGCTTTGTAAGGAAACATTCGGTAATTGTGCATCATTAGAAAGTATTGTATTACCAGGAACTTTAACTGATATTGGTGAAAATGCTTTTTCAAATTGCCCGGCTTTGAAGAAAATAATAATTCCCGCTTCTATAGAAAAACTCATAAGAGATAAAATAGATTCCGAATATGTTGGCGGAGCCTTTCAAATAGAAACATTTGAAGACTATTATCCTAATACTTCTTATTATGAAGAATGGATATATCCTGAAATTCGCATAACATTAGATACTAGAAAAACTAACAAAGATGTCGGGCATAGAAAACCATTTGATCCGATGAATTTCTACTATTATTCCCGAAATGCTTTGACTGGTTGCCATCAGCTAGTCAGAGCCAAAATAAATGATGGAGTTTGCTCAATTAATCCATGTACTTTTTCGGAATGTGAATACTTAGTAAAAATAATAATACCTGATTCAGTGACAGAAATAGGGAATAATGCATTTAGTTTTTGTAAAAGATTAAAAAGCATTATTTTACCGAATAGTTTGACAAGTATTGGTAATCAGGCTTTCTTTGGTTGTGAATCACTAGAAACTATAATTATTCCTCCAAGAGTAACCGAAATACCATTTCAAGCCTTTGCTGGTTGTAAAAACTTAAAAAGAGTAGTTCTACCGGCCGGATTAAAAAAAATAGATGCTACAGCTTTTGAAGGATGTGTTTCTCTACGAGAAATTATAATTCCTGAGGGAGTAGAAGAAATTGACTTCACAGCATTTGCTAAATGTCCTAATTTGAAAAAGCTACACCTCCCTAGTACTTTAAAAAGAATTAAGCACTCTCCAGATGAATTCAACATGTACCAGGCAAATCCGCCATTATGTAGGCAAGTTTATTTGCATTGCAATGAAGAGCTTAATCTATCTCAGCTTAATACATATAATAAATATGATAAAAGATTCTTTGATACAGAAATCACAATCATATATAAAAACTTTTCTGAGTTATCTAACTATATTAACAAAGATCAAAATAATGAATTCTTAAGATTCTTTGCTGAATATAACGAAAAAAAAGATTTTCCTAAAATAAGACTTGTTGGACCCGCTCTAACTCCTAGCCAAAAACTAAGTGTCTACCAAAGTATAAAGAATATGAGAATTTTTAGTTTTCATACCGAAGAATTATTAGAAAAAGAAATAAAACCTGTTATTCCCCCATATACTTGTGATGCCGATATAAATGAATCAATCTATAAAATTAATAGCAGAATAGCTAAAATTGATCTTTCAGGTAAGACAATAAATAGAGTTGCAAGAATGATTGAAGAAATACTAGAAAAACATAGGTATCTTTCTTATCAAGTATTATTTGCCAATACTAACTTTACAACATCATTAGATGCTAAAGCTACTCGTTTAAAAGAGATAGTTTTAAATGATTTTAAAAAGATTGATAGGAAACTAAATATAATAGAAGATGATTATCGCCAGTATCGAGAAATAAAAGAATATTTTAATATATGGCATAGTAATGAAGAAGAATTAAAAACTGATCAACCATTAGATTTGGGTATAAAAAGGTTTGTTGAAATGCTAAACTATTTGTGCGTTCAATCTAAGGCATCGGCTAGAGAAGAGTTTGATGCTGCAGTTCAAATGGTTCTTGAGCAGATTGAAAAGGATTTGGTTTTAGCATATAAAATTGATCAAGATAATAATGCTATTTCCCAAGATTATAAGAAACTTCTTTTAACAAAAATCGGCTCTATATATAATAAATATTTACCAGAATATAAGGAAATGAAAAACCTTAACGAATTAAAAGCAAGTCTTATAAGTGATACTGAAAAAGAACTTGGAGAAAGCGTTACAATTGATGACTTCTTAAGTGAAGTTAGATATTATATCAACAGCTTTAAAGAAAAAGGAATAAAAAAAGAGTATTCTAAGAAATTTGCAGAGATAATAAGAAAATACATCAGACAAATAGATAGCCTAAATCATCGCTTCTCTCCTATAAAAGAAGGAGCTTATTCTAAAATGGAAACGGAGTTGCGACTTGATCTTCAACAAATTATATTTACAAGCTATGCAGATCGGATGAACAGCTATTTGAAAATCGAACAACCAAGAGATACTATACCTGAAAGAAAAAAGAAGCTCCTAGATGAATTGAATCTTTGTCTACAAGAAATAAATAGCAAGAGACAAAATGAAAATCAAACAGTTCAAGAGACGCCATTTTTATCAACCGCTCGCGTAGTGGAAGACATCTGTTCTTACAATAAAATTCTCCCTGAAGATAGAGCGGAACTAAAAAATGATCTAAACGAAACTATTCATCTTTGTATTTCTCTAGTTGAAGAGGTTAGTACTCCAGAAGAATTAGAAACTGCCAAAAAATTATGTGCCCATTACTTAGCTGAAATTGAAGGATGGGCTAAACAATTACAATTTGAAATAGAATTATATGATAAAGAAATACCAGGAGTGTTAACAGGAGTACACTTGTAACAATATCTTACAATAAAAAAGTCAAATGACTTTTTTTATTTTGTATTAAATGCTATAATGAAAAAGATAGTAGGTGAATATCATGTATGATAAGAAAACTCTAATAACAAAATATATCAAAGATAGACTATCTAAATTAGAAGAATTAGGTAAAAAGTATTCTGAAGATAAAATTAATAAACTAGCAGATAATCTAGTAGCTATTGATAAACCACTAGAAGAAATATATGCCTTGGTAGATAATAAATTTTCATATCAAGCCCGTAAAATTAGTCACAATAACTATTTAGCTTCGTTAAAAGAGTATTATCTTTCCAATATAGATAAATTGAAAAAAAAGAATAATTGCTATTTACTATCATATAACGAAGGAACTAAGATTCTAGAACAAGCTAAAGTTACTACTATTAAAAAAGAAAAGAATTACGATTATGTTGCTATTAATGATGGGTTTGGTTATCGAAAAGAAAATAGTAAAGAAAATGACTATGAGCTAATAATGAGCGATATAGCTTATCTTATGAATATCCCATATGCTAAAACTTATCGTATGTTTGATGAAAAGATGGAACCTATTGGAATTATATGCGGTTCAATGGACAAAAAGAACGAAAAATTCTTAAACTTAGAAGAAGCATTCAGCTTCATAAAAGAAGAATCTAATAAGTTCATGCTAAAGAGCAAAGTTACAAATTATCATGACCGCAATATTAAAAATGGCATTACCGAAGTCTTTGAAAGCAGTGTAGTTAAGGAAAGCATTGATTACGTTTTAGACTTATTTGCTTGTCTTCCTGATATAACCGAAGAAAATCTAGAAGAACTAAAAGGATCTTATTTAAAAGTTAAAATATTTGAAATATTAACAAATAGTTTAAATAACAACTTAGAAAACTATGGGATTATTATAAATAAAACTGAAAAACGATATACTTATGAATTTGCTCCAACTTATAATAAATGTGTTACTAAAAATGAACGGTTGAGTAAAGATGAAACTATTTGTAACTTTTATATTGTTGATAAAGAAGATATTATTAACATCTTATTTAAAAACTATTATAAATATATTAAAGAAATAACAAATTTAATAATAGATAATAATGTAACAATGTATAAAATAATAGATAAAGTTACTAAAGAACATCTAGAATTTGAAGAGTACAAGAATTATAAAGAAATACTCAAATATAACTTTGACAAATTTGAGAGAATCTATAAAGAGTCTAACTTAGAACCTTTGTCTAATGAAATAAGAGATACAAACAATAATAAATACTTATTCCGTATTGCTCCATATCTTGACAACTATGACTTCGAAGCTTTTGATGAAACTATCGAAAATAAAGGAAGCATAATGCTAGTTGGGGCTTTAGGTATAGTACTAGTTGTTACAATAGTAATAATTGGCTTTGCAATTTATATAATTTCAAAAGTAGAAGTATAAAAAGAATATAGATTAATATATTCTTTTTTTATATAATAGTTATAGAAAAGGAAAGGAGAAATAATATGAAATCAAAAGTATATTATACAAAAGAAATAACTGCTGATAGCTTAATCAAAATATATGAGGCTTTAGGAGTAGAATTAACAGGAAATATAGGAATTAAAGTATCAACAGGTGAAAAAGGAGCTAAAGGATATTTAAAAAGTGATTTAATTAAGCCCTTAGTTGATAAACTAAATGGAACTATCATTGAATGCAATACGGCTTATCCTGGTGCCAGAAATGATGCTATAGAACATATGAAAGTAGCTAAAGAACATGGCTTTGTCGATATGGGACAAGGTATAGAAATCATGGATGGAATAGGAGAAATTAAAATACCTGTTCCAGAAAAAGCTAAACACTTAAAATATGACCTAATAGGAAAGGGTTTCGAAAAATATGATTCTATACTTAATCTAGCTCATGGTAAAGGTCATGCTATGGGAGGCTTTGGAGCTAATCTAAAAAATCAATCAATTGGTATCGCTTCACGCAATGGTAAAGCTTATATCCATAGTTGTGGACAAACGGAAGATCCTGACGCTTGTTGGCAAGTTAAATATGAACAAATAGATTTTATTGAATCAATGGCTGAAGCTGCTACAGCAGTAGCTGATTATATAAAAGAAAATAATAAAAAAATAATATATATAACTGTAGCTAATGCCATATCTGTTGATTGTGATTGTGATTGTAATCAAGGTGATCCTGTTATAAATGATATTGGTATCTTCGCTTCACTAGACCCAGTTGCTAATGACCAGGCATTCATAGATGCAATTTGGAAAACACAGGAAGAAGGCACTAAGGATATTCAAGAAAGAATAGATAGTAGACAAGGAAGACATATTACCGAATATGCTGAATCTCTTGGCCTTGGAACTACTGATTATGAGTTGATTGAGATCTAATTATTAATAAGATAGCAAGGAGAATACTGGTGAATAATATAGAGTTTTTAAACGATTTATATACTATAGATGGCTTACGTCTACCTATGATCCACTTTAATAGCTTAGAAAAAGACATTTGCGTTGTTTTTATTCATGGCATGTGTCAAACTATAATAGACAATTATTTTGCTATTGTCTGTGGTAATACTTTAGCTAAAAACAATATAGGATTTATTTATGCTCATAATAGGGGACATTCACTAGAAAATGATATTCTAAAAAAAGATGGAACATTTGCCAGATATGGCTGTATGTATGAAATATTTGAAGAATGCATATACGATATAGACTTAGCAATACAAACGGCTAAGAATAAAGGCTATAAACATATTATTTTAATGGGGCATAGTTATGGCTGTAATAAAATTATTTATTACTATCACCAAAAACGCCCTGATATTATAGGAATAATCTTAGCTAGTGCCCCAGATATGATAGGACTTCATCTAGAACGTCAAAAAGATTACCAAGAACTAATCATAGAAGCCAAAGAAAATATAGATAAAAGTGATGGCGATAAATTGGTTAGCAAAGTAATTGAAGACTACATGTATATGAGTTCAAAGACTTATTATAATTGGTATAATAAAAACTCCAATCTAGATAATCTTCCAGTAATGGGTAATTCAAATAATTGGCAACAATTCTCTATGATAGATGTTCCAATTTTAACTTTTTCGGGCACAGAAGAAACCGATAATTATCTTCATTTAGATTTACTCGAAGAAAAAGCTAAGAAATGCCCTGATTTTGAATACAAATACATAAATGAAGCAAATCACTTTTATATGAATAAAGAGAAAGATATTAGTGAATTAATATTAAATTGGATAAGAGGGAGAAAAAAATGGAAATAAAAGAGAATTATAATAGTAGTGTTGAATCGGCATTTGATAGATATATAAAAGAATTATATAAACTTAAGACTGAGAACGATAAAATAGCAGAAAATGTCGCTAAAAAAGGATTAGAAGAACTTGGTATGACAAGTTATACTCCGCATAGCAATTCCTTAAGAATAAACTCTTTGGGTATAAATACAGAATGGGGCTTAATAGTTGGAATTTGTATTCTAATTGCTTGTTGTGGTTTTTTGCTTAATCATTTTGCTGGTATACCAATGTATATTGGTGGATTAGCATTCTTCTTAGCCGGTTTATTTGTCGGTTTAAACGTACCAATCTTTGGTTTGATATTCTTATTCTCTCATGGAGCTACTGGTCTATTTCTTTTACTATCATCATTCTTCGTTAGAATAGGTGAAGAATCTGCTGATTTCCTTGAAATATTCCATAACCCGGTCTTTTCTGATGGGGGAATACCTAATAATTTGAAATTATATATTGAAACAACTGTTGCCCTTCTAATCATTGCATTTGTATATACAATTCTTCATAATCTAAGCCCTGTACTAAGAAATAATAAAAAACATATGATAATAATATTACTATTATTCTTCATAGTAATATTGTTAACAGGACTAGCTCCAAGATTCTTTCCTTACTTAATTCAATAAAAGGCTGTTAATCAGCCTTTTGTTATGTCTGTAACTATTATAAACCTAAAATCCTATGTTATAATTAATGCGAAAGGTTAAGATAATATGAAATATCGTACAGATAAATATGGTAACAAGATATCAGTTTTAGGATATGGTTGTATGCGTTTTACAGGAAAAGGTATGAAGCTTGATTATAATAAAACTGAAAAAGAACTATTGGCAGCATATAATGCCGGTGTTAACTACTTTGATACAGCTTATATATATCCTGGTAGTGAAGAATTATTAGGAGAAGTATTAGAAAAAAACAATATACGTGATAAAGTAAATATAGCTACAAAACTTCCTCATTATATGATTAAATCTCGTGGAGATTTAGATAAATACTTTAACGAAGAATTAAAAAGATTAAGAACAGATCATATTGATTACTACTTAATGCATATGTTAACAGATCTTAAAACTTGGGAAAGATTAAAAAAATTAGGTATAGAAGAATGGCTACAAGAAAAGAAAGATAAAAAACAAATTAGACAAGTTGGTTTTTCTTATCATGGTAATTCTGATATGTTCTGTAAACTAATTGATAGCTATGATTGGGATATTTGTTTAATCCAATATAATTATTTAGACGAAAACTCCCAAGCGGGAAAAACAGGACTTCATTATGCGGCTTTAAAGGGAATACCCGTTAATATAATGGAACCACTAAGAGGGGGGAGATTAGTTAATCAACTTCCTGATAAAGCTAAAAAACTATTTGCTGATTATGAAAAGAAAAAAACACCTGCCGAATGGTCATTCAGTTGGTTGTGGAACCAAAAAGAAATACTATGCGTTTTATCTGGTATGAACTCGTTAGAAATGGTTAAAGATAATACCGAGTATGCTGATAGAGCAGAAATAGATAGTTTTACCAAAGAGGATAAAGAATTATTACAAGAAGTCGTAAAAGCTATAAATGAAAAAATGAAAGTTCCTTGTACTGGTTGTCGTTATTGTATGCCGTGTCCAAGAAAAGTAGATATTCCTGGTACTTTCTCGGCTTATAATAAGTATTATACAGATAGCAAGTTTGTAGCTTTAAAAGAATACTTAATGTGTACTGCTTTAAGAAAAGATTCAACTAGTGCTGCTAATTGTATAGAATGTGGTAAATGCGAACAGCATTGTCCACAGAAAATAGAAATTAGAAAAGAATTAAAAAAAGCTCGCAAGAAATTAGAAGGTCCTATTTATAAAATAGGTAAGAAAATAATTAAATTATTTATGAAATATTAATTTATAAGAGATAGATAAGTTCTATCTTTTTTGGTTGTAAATAAAAAATTAATAAGTTATAATTGAATATATAATAAGGGAAGTGGGCTAGATGAAGGTAGTACTAATGGACGATGCAAAACTGGTTGAATTAATTTTACCAGGAGAAGTATACGGTAATTATTGGATTGTTAATACTCAAAAAGAAAATCTTGTTAACATCGAAGCTATTGATGGAGCTTGGGTACTAAAAAGTAATAGTGATATGAAAATCTTCAGAAATGGTAATCCCTTAACAGATGTTCATATAGAAAATGAAAAATTTTATACAATAAAAAATACAACTACAGGCAAGTCATATGTAATATACGTTTGTCCTATTTATGATGAAAATGCTATTCAGTTAAATATTACATTAGAAGATAATAGTAGTTGGTATATTGGTAATAATATCGCCAAAGACTATACCGCTGCTTTTAACAATATTATTTCTTACGAACAAAATGGATTTGCTCGTAACCAATTAAAACTTACTTATAATGATGGTAAATATACTATCTATAATTTAAATCCTCAAATACCTATGTATATAAATGGTGTATTATCAGAAGCAGAGGAGCTAGAATATGGAGATACAATATTTATTCTAGGATATAAACTATCTTTAATAAGAGATATATTCTATATGAATAATCCTAATAAACTTGTCAAATACGATGCTAAATTCTTTACTACAAGAATAATTCCCGGATTAGATTATTCTAAAATACCAACAGAACCAGATCCTCAAATAGAAATGTATAAAAAAGAAGATTATTTCCTAAAACCACCTCGTTTTGACGAAAGAATAGAAGAGAAAACTTTGGAAATAGATCCCCCTCCATCGGCTCAAAATAAAGAAGAAATGCCAGCTATGCTACAAATGGGAACTATGTTAATGACTGGTATGACATCTATTACTACTGGTGTTACAGCTTTAATAACAGTATTTAATAATGGAATGAGTTTAGCTCAAGCATTACCATCATTAATAACAGCTTTAGTAATGATGTTAACAATGTTAATACTTCCTTTGGCTACTAAGATATATACTAAACATCGTAAAAAAGTCTATGAAAGAAAAAGACAAGCAACATATAGTGCTTATGTAGATCGTAAAAGAGAAGAATTCTTAACAGAGATTAAAAGAGAACAACAACTACTCATTGAAAAATATATACCTTTAAAAGAGGTTGCAGACATTATTCTGTATAAAAAACGTAATCTATGGGAAAAGAATCTTAATGACTATGATTTCTTATCACTAAGACTTGGTATAGGAGCTATACCACCGTTCTTTAAAGTATCATATCCTGCTGAACACTTCTCAATGGAAGACGAAGATAATCTAATGGGATATCTAAGAGACTTAGAAAAAGAAACTAAGATGTTAGAGAATGTTCCTGTTACTTATTCTTTTAAAGACAAATATGTAACAGGTTTAATAGGATCTAAAAATGTTGTTAACCCTTTTCTAAAAGGATTACTACTTCAAATGATAGCTTTTCATGGCTATGATACTTTAAAAATTGTAGTATTTACTAATGATAGAAATACTAGATATTGGGGAGATATAATAGATTCTCCATATTTCTGGGATGATCAAAAAAGTATTAGATACTTTGGTACAAACAGTGATGATATCGCTCAAATCAGTTCTAATTTAGAAGAGATGATAGCTGTATTAAAAGAGAATAGCGAAGGATATAGACCATCTGCGGATAAAGAAGGTCCCAAACTACCTCGTCGTTATGTAATTATTACAGATGATATCGATGCTGTACGTAATGTAAGTATAATAAGAAATGTTTTAGAGTCGCCAAATTATCAAGGAATAAGTTTGATAATCTGTACAGATCGCTTAAACTCATTACCTAACGAAGTAGAACACTTCATTTCTGTAGATGAGAAGAGCGGAGGAGTATTTGAAAAAGTACTAGTAGATGATAAAAAGATTAGTTTTATACCAGATTTTATGTTTGGCTCATTAGAAAAATATTCATATATATTATCTAATATACCAATACCATTAAATGGTGGTAAATTCGTTCTTCCTACTACTTATACATTCCTAGAAATGTATAATGTTTCCAATGTTAACCAATTAAATGCTCTAAATAAATGGAAAGAAAATAATCCTATCAATTCCTTAGCTGCTCCAGTGGGAGTAAACGAATATGGAGAATTATTTAAACTAGACTTACACGAAAAATATCATGGACCACATGGTTTAATAGCAGGTATGACAGGTTCTGGTAAATCAGAATTCATCATTACTTTCATACTAAGTATGGCTGTTAATTACCATCCTGATGAAGTTCAATTCGTTCTTATTGACTACAAAGGTGGAGGCTTAGCCGGAGCCTTTGAAAATAGAGAAACAGGATTAAAATTACCACATCTAGCTGGTACCATTACCAACTTAGATGTAAATGAAATAAATCGTTCCTTAGCTTCTCTACAAAGTGAATTAAAAAGACGACAAGCTGAGTTTAATAAAGCTCGAGATGCTGTAGGTGAATCAACAATAGATATTTATAAGTATCAAAGGTACTATCGTAATGGCCAAGTACAAAAACCTATTTCTCACTTGTTTATAATTTCTGATGAGTTCGCTGAGTTGAAAGCTCAACAACCAGATTTCATGAGTGAGTTAATATCAACAGCTCGTATTGGTCGTTCCCTAGGAGTACACTTAATACTTGCTACTCAGAAACCTAGTGGTGTTGTTAACGATCAAATCTGGTCAAACTCCAAATTTAAAATATGTTTAAAAGTTCAAGATAGATCTGATAGTCAAGAAATGATTAAAAGACCAGATGCTGCTTCTATAAAAGAAACTGGTCGTTTCTTCCTTCAAGTAGGTTATGATGAATACTTTGCTTTAGGACAATCAGCATGGACAGGGGCTCCATATTATGAATCAGATGTACGTAAAAAGAAAGTAGATAATTCTATCGCCTTTGTAAACTATTTAGGTGTGCCATTTAAAACCGTTGATGATGGTAAGAATGGAGCTGTTGGTGTACTAAAAGGTGAAGAATTACCAAATATTATGAAGTACCTAGTTGAAGTATCAAAAAAAGAGAATATTCATGTTAAACAATTATGGCTTAATGCTTTGCCACCAATTATTTACATTGATGGTTTAAAAGAAAAATATGAGTTTAAAAAAGTCGATTGTGATATAAATCCAGTAATTGGTGAATATGATGCTCCTAGAAAACAATTCCAAGGATTATTAACTATGCCAATAACTAGAAATGGTAACTGGATAGTATATGGTGTAGCAGATAGTGGTAAAGATGAATTGATTAACAGTATAGTTTATTCATGTATTACTACATATCGTCCAGAAGAATTAAATATGTATCTAATGGACTTTGGTACAGAAACCTTAAGAATGTATCGTAAAGCTCCTCAAGTAGGAGATGTTATACTTCAAAATGATACCGATAAAATAGTAAACTTACTAAAAATGATTTCAGCAACAATAGAAACTAGAAGAAAACTATTTGCTGATTATGGTGGAGATTACATATCATATTGTAAAAGTAGTGGTAAAATACTACCTAATATAATAGTTGTATTAAATGGCTTTGAGTTATTCTATGAAAACTTCGGCGATTCCTTATTTGATGCTTTAGTTACAATAACTCGTGATTGTATAAAATATGGAGTATACTTCATACTTAGTTGTGCGTCTTCAAATGGTATTAGAAGTAAACTTGCACAATATCTACCTAATCACCTTGTACTACAGATGTCTGATAAATATGATTATTCAGCATTACTAGCAAGATCAGCGGTAATTCCATCAAATATATTAGGACGTGGTTTATGCTTGCTGGATTCTGTTTATGAATTCCAAAGTGCAGTACCTACCGAAAAAGAAAAACTTAATGAATTCGTATCAGAAAAGATTAAAGAATTAGCATCTAAGTATAAAACAATGGCTCCAAAAGTACCTGTTTTACCAGAAATAGTAACTATAACGGAATGCTCAGGGTCATCAAATGGTCTTGCTGCTTTCCCAATAGGTATCGAAAAAGAATCTTTGGAAGTTAGAACAGTGGATATAACAAAATATCCAGGTTATATGATTACAGGTCAAGATGCAGAACTCTTAAAACCATTCTCTAACATGATGGTAAAACAGTTTGCTAATTTGTTAAATAAAAATGTCTACGTATTTGATGCGGAAAAAATGCTTAGTACCTACGCTTCAGAAGTATCATACTATGACTCTAACATACTAGTTAACTTTAAACCATTTTCTGAATTGCTTAAAAAAATGTATGAAGATTATGAAAAAAGTGGCTTTGATGAAAATTCTCTTTCTTCATATAGCCAATATGTATGTATAATAGCCGGAATGGAGAAGTTCAAGGCCCTATTAGGCGAAGAATATGACAATCTATTTGCCAACTTGGCTAATAAAATAAAAAATATGCCAAAAATAAGCTTTATAATAATAGATAGTATAGATAATATCAAAAAACAAGAGTATGAACAATGGTATCCTAATTTACTAGGTGGAAATAGGGGAATTTGGATTGGTGAAGGTATGGGAGATCAATTGACTCTTAAGTCAACTGTTAGTACAAGATTCCTATCGGCTAAAATTCCTGTCGGCTTTGGTTACTTTGTTGACGGACCTACAACAGTATTAGTCAAACTAATTACCGAACCTGGTGAAGAAGAAATAGAAGTATTATAAGATTGTAACGTCGTTACAATCTTTTTTGTAGAAGAAAGCGCTAAATCAAAGCGATAGTAGAATTCCTATTTTTCGTTGACTTTAAAAGTGAGTTAGAGTAAAATTAATACTATAAGAGTGTAGTGAATAGTTAAAATCGGGGGAATACAATTTGGTGTACTAATCAATATATTCTTAATCTACAAAAGGGAGTGTTATTATGAATAATAATAAAGTCTGTGTAGATTTGATAGTACCGAGTATAGAAACAAGATACAATGTTTTTATTCCTGTTAATAAGAAGACTATTGAAATTATATTCTTATTAAATAAAGCCATTAATGAAATGAGTAATGGTGCGTTTAAAATAACGGACAAATTATCATTAATTAATGCAAAAACAGGTATCATATATGATGTGGAAAGAAGTTTCTTAGAAAATGAAATCATGAATGGTACTAAAATAATATTATTATAAGGAGGTGAAAAAACGATGCAAGACATAACTCAATACAACTCTATGACAATAGAAGAAGTTGCTACTAAATTAAATGACATTTTGGAAAACAAATTTGTTCCTGCTGCAGATGCAATGCACACTTTGATGAACGGCACTATGGCTGAACACTGGAAAGGTGATGCAAACAAAGTGTTCTTAGATAAAGCAAATGCATTCCATGAAAAAGATGTACAAGAAATGCGTGAGAAAGTGGCTATGCATAAAAATCACTATAAGAACGTTGTTGCTTCAGCTGCAGAGGAGACTACAGCTTACAACAAAAAGCAAGGTGAAATGCATTATGATGCTGGTTTAGGAACAACTGATATAGATCCAAATTCAGATGTTGGATCAGGTAATTTACTTATATAGAAGAGGAGGTATATTATGCCAACAGGAACAGAGAGAACAGAGAAATCCAACTTGGCAGCTGATTATAAAAAGGTCGCAGAGTATGCTCAAGCAATGTTCAACGCACTTGTAGAAGGAGATAAGCTAATCGAAGGAAATGTTGATAAAGGGACTATGGAATCCGCATTATCTGGCGAAGGAGCAGGAGCAATCCTAGCTCAATGGGAAGAAGTTAAATCAAAATTCATGCCTTTTTATGGAGAATTTATAGCTTGGGATAGAGCTGGAAAAAACATCGCTAAAAAGAATGCTGAATTTGATGAAACAGTATCACACGTTGGAGATTCAGGCAGCCAAGCTGTTTAATAATAGTACTGTGAGCTATCACAGTACAATATAAGTAAAAGATATAACCTATCTTTTATTTATATTGTACTAATGTACTTATAAAGAATGGAAGATTTATATGGCATATACTTTTGCAGTTGATATTACAAAAATGGATGAGCTTAGCGAATTTTTAAAGAATAAAGCAGAAGCTATACCCAAAGAAACGGAAGAAATTTATTCTGACATTGATAACATGGGCAATGCTGCATGGCAAGGAGATAGCTATAATGCCTTTAAAACCGGGACAGACAGTTATAAAGCGGCCCTAGGAACTTTGCCCGAGGTTGTTCAAGTATTCTCTAAAACCTTACAGGATCCGTTAAAGCCCAATGCAGAAAAAGCTATTCAAGAAGTATCAGAAGCAATTACCGAAATGGCTAGCGAGTGAGGTGATTTAAGTGGGAAAAGAATTATTTACAAGATCAGAAGTACAGAG
>JAEEGL010691100.1_pt1 | contig 22183 bp, 19 predicted proteins | sample 9134231 | NCBI WGS metagenome assembly JAEEGL01 (sample SAMN16246548, study PRJNA631951) | gut metagenome | biome: gut microbiome; feature: rumen; material: fiber-attached | host: Bos | place: Iran: Karaj | collected 2018-10 | reverse complement strand
TTCAATGACTGCCCTATCGTTAAGGGTTCAGCATTCCAGGCTCTTCAGGATCCCAACGGTGAAGCTAAGATGGCTGATGGTACACCTCTTGGCGGAAACTGGGGCGACAGAATCATCGAGCTCATGGATACAGTTGATTCTTACATCCCTGATCCTCAGCGTGATAACGAGAAGCCTTTCCTTATGCCCGTCGAGGACGTATTCACAATCTCAGGTCGTGGTACAGTTGCTACAGGCCGTGTAGAGAGAGGTCAGCTCAAGCTTAACGAAGAAGTTGAGATCGTCGGTGTACGTGAGGACGTTCAGAAGACTGTTGTAACAGGTATCGAGATGTTCCACAAGCTCCTTGATTTCGCTGAGGCTGGTGATAACATCGGTGCTCTTCTCCGTGGTATCGACAGAAAGGATATCGAGAGAGGACAGGTTCTTGCTAAGCCCGGTTCAGTTACATGCCACAAGAAGTTTACCGCTCAGGTATACGTTCTTACAAAGGATGAAGGCGGCCGTCATACACCTTTCTTCAACAACTATCGTCCTCAGTTCTACTTCAGAACAACAGACGTTACAGGTGTTTGCAATCTTCCCGCTGGCACAGAGATGTGCATGCCTGGCGATAACATCGAGATGACAATCGAGCTCATCCATCCTATCGCTATGGAGCAGGGTCTTACATTCGCTATCCGTGAAGGTGGCCACACTGTAGGTTCAGGAAGAGTTGCTTCTATCATTGAATAATTTCTGAATTACTTATCCCCTGTGCCGTATGGCACGGGGGATTTTTTTATTTCTTTATTTTCTTTTAAGTTTGGGGGTGGAATGGTATAATTTAATAAGCTAAGCAATCGGCAGATTGAAAGAGTTTGCCGTTTGATAAAATTTTTTGATCGGGGAATTGGGGGAGAAATTTTGGGGAATAAGACTATTAATGTCACCAAGGCGGTGCTGCCGCCTTATGAAGAATATATTGAAGCTATTAAGCCTCTGTGGGATTCTCATTGGCTCACAAACATGGGAACCTATCACAAGGAGCTTGAAAAAGAGCTGCAGGCATATCTGGATGTGCCGGAGCTGTCACTTATGGTGAACGGTCATCTTTCACTTGAGATGGCAATTCAATCCTTCGGATTCCCTGAAGGATCTGAGGTGATCACCACACCCTTCACTTTCATTTCCACAACACATGCAATAGTCAGGAACCGGCTTGTGCCGGTATTTTGTGATGTAAAAGAATCTGACGGCACGATAGATGAATCAAAGATAGAAGAGCTGATAACAGAGAAGACGGTAGCGATCGTTCCGGTGCATGTATATGGACATATCTGCAATATCGAAGCCATTGAAGAGATAGCATATAAATACGGACTGAAAGTCATATATGATGCCTGCCATGCCTTTGGGATAAAGTATAAGGGAAAAGGCATCGGTTCTTACGGAGATGCATCTGTTTTCAGTTTCCATGCTACAAAAGTCTACAATACCATAGAAGGCGGAGCGGTATGCTGCCACGATCACAGGGTTTATGAGAAGCTCTATAATTTAAAAAACTTCGGCATTCGTGGAGAAGAGCTGGTTACGGACGTGGGTGCAAATGCAAAGATGAATGAGTTCTGCGCTATCATGGGCCTCTGCAACTTAAAGCATATCGATGAAACACTTTCTAACAGAGCAAAGATCTATGCTCATTACACAGAGCGCCTTAATGCCATAGACGGTTTGAAAATGTTTGAGAGCAATAACAATGATGCAACAAAAAATCATGCCTATCTTCCGGTGCTGATCGCAGATGGAAAACGCGATGCTGTGTATGATGCTCTTAATCAGGAAGATATACATGCAAGAAAGTATTTCTATCCTCTCACATCCGATCAGGCCTGTTTCAAAAACAAATACAGGAAATGTCAGTTAGAAACTGCACGCCGCCTGGCAGACAGTGTTCTGTCACTGCCACTCTCGGTAGAGCTTCCGTTTGAGGATGTAGACAGGATAACAAAGATAATAGAGGGGGCTGTATGAATAGTATAAAACGTGTCATGGTCTTCTACAGGGAAAACTTCAATTACGGCCTGGTGAATTCTTTTACGGATATGTGTATCGATGGGTTGCGTGCAAACGGAGTGGAAGTAGATACATATGATTTTAATAGTGATATAGAAAAATCGGTTGCTATATTAGAGGAAAATCTTGGAAAAGGAATTAAATATGATGCGGCAATAGCCTATGATGCCATCGGTCAGCAGGATATAGTATTAAATGATGGTAAGAATCTGTTTGAAGTTTTAGGGATTCCTTTTTTTGACAGAATACTTGATCCTCCTTATCTTCTGAACCTTAATGCAAAGTGCAGAAATTTTTATGTTTTAAATGTAGACAGGGATCATGTGGAGTTTACAAAAGAGAATTTCCCTGATGTTAAAGATTCTTTTTTTCTCCCACACAGTGCATATTTCCCGGATAAACCCGAAGAAAGTTTTGAAGAGTTTTGCGCAAGAGAGTATCCCATTGTATTCACGGGGACTATTTTGGGGATAGATCACATGATCGAAAAATACATTAATAAGATCCCTGAAGAATACAGACCTCTGACCTTGGAGATTATAGAATATTTGCTGGATAATCGCAGCATCCCGCTGGAGGAAGGCTTTCTGAAGTTGATCAGGGAGCATGGTTATGAAGGTTTGAACAGCGATAAAAGGAATGTGTTTCTTCTAATGCTTTCGTCGGTCGATCTCTTTGTAAGGCAATATGTGAGAGAGGAATTACTGCAATATATCGTATCTGCCGGTGTGCCTATACATATCTGGGGAGGCGGAGAGTGGAAGAATACGGAATGGATTAAAAACAGCAATGCAATTTATCATGGGTGGGGTGAGTATGGTAGGCTTCCGGAAGTGTTTGGCAAAGCAAGACTGCTCCTTAACTGCATGCCGTGGTTTAGGAATGGTTCTCACGACAGGATACCGGGCGGAATGTTCAATGGTGCGGCAGTCCTGACAGATCATAGCAAATATCTCGATGAATTGTTTGCCGGGGATACGGAGGAAAACAGAAAGCTTTTCTTTTATGACATAGATCATCCTGAAAAGGTACCGGATATAATATTTGACTTGCTTGATGAACCTGAAACAATGTACAGGTCCGTAAGGCAGTCACGACAGTATTCAAGAGAATATATGACACCGAAGGCAGTTGCAAACCAGATGCTCGAGATAATGGAATCAGTCAGAAACAGAGCATGCTGAAAAACTGACATCATCAATGTATGAAGATGTGAGTTTTGAAGATAAATAGAGTGATTTCATCAATGGGATTGAGCTGACGAGGGAACTATGGATAATATTGGAGTTACAGTAATATGTCTGGTATACAATCACGAACGCTATGTAAGAAAATGTCTGGAAAACTTTGTTAATCAAAAAACAAGTTTCAAATTTGAAGTTATTGTTCATGACGATTGTTCCGAAGACAAAAGCAAAGAGATAATTGAAGAATTTCATTGCAATTATCCGGATATAATCAAACCGATATATGAAGAAGAAAACCAATATTCGAAAGGCCTTTCTTTTATAGCAAAGATGATCAAAGGTGCAAAAGGCAAATATGTTGCATTTTGTGAAGGCGATGATTATTGGTGTGATGAGAACAAACTTCAGAAACAGTATGACTTTATGAATGCTCATGAGGAATGTAGTATGTGTGTTCATAACAGTTATATGTTTAATCTGGCTGAAAACAGGATGACTGGAGCGTTTTATGACGAATCGAAAATATCCAGCGAAATACTGACAGAAGAACAGATTTTTGATAGTTGGATGGTGCACTATTCATCGTATTTTTGCAGGAATAATTATGATATTTATCCGGAGTGGTCACTTGATTATTTTTCCGGTGACTATGTCATTCTTTCTGTAGCATATGCTAATGGAAAAGTTGGACTCATTAATGAAAAGATGAGTGTATACGATTTGTTTAATGAAGGCGGAGCTACAATAAATAACGTTAAAAACGAAAGATTTAGAATCAAAAGGGTTAGAGAAAGACGGGATTATCTTTTACTGTTTTTAAATCATTTTAAGATTGATGATTCTGCCGGACAAGTGATAAATAACAGGATTAAGGCCATAGATGAGCATACTGCAACAGCAGAACTGATAGCAGACATGGCAGATAAAGCTATTGCTTCATTGTCGGATGATGAGAAGCTCCAGTGGCTGGTAGGAAGGCTCAATTCGGAAGAGATAAAGAATCACTGTATGTCTCCATCAAAAGGTAATGAAAATATGGTCTCGCAAAATTTAACGTATGATCTTTTTAGTGTTGTCAATGAGTTTCTATTGTCATTACATTCATTGAAGGCGTTTTTGCCTTTTTCTTTACCGGCGTGGTTGGTTGAATGGTTTTTCTTGAGAATCAAAAGCGAGGATCTGTTGTACGCTATTGTTGCCCATGAAGATAATACAGTAGGATGGGCGGGGAAACTTTCCGGCAGTGGCTCACAACGAAAGGCTGCATTGATAAAACATTTTGAAAGCACTATTTTATCAGGCAATACTGCAGAGAGACTTTTAACAGAAAAGGAAAAGGCACTAAATGCTTTTGAATGTGAAGACTATATATTGTCGCTTGAAATGATCAATGAGGGACTTGCTATTTTTCCGCTGGATAAGGATTTAATAGCTTATAAATCACTGGTGCTTGATAAGCTTGGAAGAAGTAGCGAGGCGTTAAATGAAATAGGTATATATTGTTATTTCTATGGAATGGATGAATACGTTGAACCGTTATACAAAGACATACTGGATAGAGGTGAATGATCATGAAATGTGCTGTCATGCAACCGTATTTCTTTCCTTATCTCGGATATTGGCAGTTGCTGAATTACGTTGATAAATATGTCGTTTTTGATGATGTTAATTATATTAACCGAGGTTGGATCAACAGAAATAAGATATTGATGGATGGGAAAGAACATTATTTTAATATTAAATTAAGCAACGCAAGTCAGAATAAACATATAAATGAAATAGATGTAATAAACGATTTGTCAGATGCTAACAATAGCTTAAAAACTTTATACTATGCTTATCACAAAGCGCCATATTTTGAATCTGTCATTCCTGTGATAGAAAAAATATTATTAAACCGGGAAAAGAATCTGGCAAGGTTTTTGTTTGATCAGATAAAAGAAGTGTCTGATTATTTAGGTATTACCACAGACATTATTATGTCCAGTGATATTCAGAAGGATAATAGTTTAAAAGGCGAAGATAAAATATTAGAAATATGTGAAAAGTTAAATGGCTCTCACTATGTGAATGCTATAGGAGGCAGAGAACTATATAACAAGAATACGTTTGCAAGCAAGGGGATAGATCTATGCTTTCTGAGTATGAAAGAAATTAAATACCCACAATTTTCAAGAGATGTATTTCATCCTAACCTTTCAATAATAGATGTATTGATGTTTAATTCTAAAGAAACAATTCAAGAATATTTAAATATGTTTGATTTGATTTGATGAATTTGTAAAACATTACAGGAACTATTTTTCGAGGCGGTAATTATGCGGATTGCATTTTATGTTTCAGGGAAGTCGGGAAGATTAAAAAAGTATCTTCAACAGGCATCAGCAACTCAAATAGGATCAATTGAATGTGTTATATCTGATGATGTGCTCGAAGCAGATCTTTCTTTGATCCTGGATACATATAATATAAAAGCATTTGTACTAAATTATAAAGATATCTTAAGTGCTTCAAGAGAGGAAAAGAATCTTAAGTTATCAGATTTTATTATGAAGCAGCTTGATGAAAATGAAATAGACTATTGTATCAGTTTTGGAAAACATATTCTTAAAGGCGAACTGTTATCTAAATATGAGAACCGGATCATTAATTTTCATCCATCTGTTCTTCCTCTCTTTCCGGGCATGAATGCTATTGATCAGGCTGTGAAGCATGGTAATACATTTTTGGTTGGGAATACTGCGCATTTTATAGATGAGGGAGTGGATTCGGGGCCGATCATCATGCAAAGTGTGATACCAATGCGTAGTTTTCTGGATTCAGATAAAGATTATAATGTGGTATTGGATCTGCAGATCCAAATGCTTGATCAACTGCTTGATATTATTGATAAAGGTGCTTTGTCGGTTGTAGATGGAGTAGTTAAGATAGAGGGCGCAGATTATAACAGCAGTTCCATCTTTCCTGTATGGAAAACTAAAGAGTAGCGCATATATGATCAAAAACATTCTTATGTTCCGGACCAATGATGCAAGTTTCGGACAGTTCAATTTTGTGGTCGATTTCATGGCAGCAGAGTATGAGAGGCTCGGATGCCATGTGGATTTTGTCGATATAATGTCTGAACATTTTGGAGAAGAACTCATTGATAAACTTGATCATAATCACATAGATGCAGCATTTTCATTTAATTGTATAGGTGAAGCGGAAGTTAGGTTCTCGGACGGGGAGAATGTATATGATCATTTTGGAGTGCCCTTCGTAGAGTTTATCGGTGATCATCCGATGGATCATTTCAAACATATCATCAAGTCAGGAAAACTTTTTTATCTTACCTATGTGGATCGGGATCATATTTCGTTTATTAAAGAATGCTGCAGCAACGTAAAAGATGCAGTATTTATTCCGCATTGTGGAATGCAGCATGCAAGAAAGAAACGTGATTATTCATATGAGGAGTATGCTGCAAGAAAATACTGCCTTGTAATGATCGGGAATCATCTGGACAGATCAAAGACGGAACAGGAATTAACAGAGATGCCGGCATTACAGAGACGCCTGGCTTTTGAAATGATAGATTATCTGCTGGATAACAGAAATGAATCATTAGACAATGCATTTCATAAAGTTTTTAATGATAACGGACTGGGGGAGATACACGGAACTGAGTTCGGCATGCTCTGCCAGCAGTTTCTAAAAGTTCCTCTTTATGTTCGCTCGTATGTGAGAGAGGAAGTTGTAAGGTATATATGTGCCTCCGGACTTGAATTCGATATTTTCGGGGGTGGCTGGGGCAGTCTTTCTGCCGATGAGCTTGGCAATGCAAGAGTTCATCCTGCGATGCCGTTTGAGGAAGTGGCTGAGATATATGCGGATTCGCAGATAGTTCTTAATGTAAATGCCTGGTTTAAAAACGGAACGCATGAGAGAGTATCAGCGGCTATGATCAACGGGGCGGCAGCGCTTACAGATCACAGCATCTATCTGGATGAATTGTTCCTTACGTATGAACGTGATAAAGAGGCTTTGTTTATGTATGACATTAGCACACCGCAGGATGTGCCATATATGATAGATGAACTTCTTTCGGATAAGGAGCGTTTGTACAATGCATCAGTGAGGGGCAGAAAATTTGCAGAAGATAATTATTCTGTTTCTGTTATGGCAAAGAAATATCTGGAAGCCGCCGACAGCATGATACATGGCTACAGGGGTGGATCATTATGATAGAAAGACAGATGATATATTAACAGTTTGATATAGGGAAAGCGGCGGATAAAGAAAGCTATGGATAAGATGGATCATAAAAAACGTATAATGCTGTTTGGCATGGGCGATGTTTGCTACAGCCTTATAGATATACTCAATGCTAAAATTATCGAAGAGTTTGCTGCTCGTGGTGTGGAATGCGATATAGTCCAGATCGTCGGACGAAAGGGCTATACGGAAGAGATATATAACAGGCTTTCATCCGGGGAATATGCTGCGGCGCTTTCTTTTAATTCTGCGGGAGAGAATCAGTTAAAGCTCACAAACGGTGAGAATATGTTCGATCATTTTAATGTCCCGTTCTATTTATTTCTTTTGGATCATCCTATGGACCATGTGGTGAAACTTAAGGGTGCTGGAAAAGGTTTGCATGTGATATGCATAGACAGAGATCATCCGGCTTATATAAAGCGCGGTTTTCCTGAGATAGAACATACTCATTTTACTTTGCTCGGTGGTTTGCCTGCGCCGGAAGGAGCGGTATTCAGTGAAGAACAGTTTGAGCAAAGATCTAAGGATATCGTACTTACTGCTTCGCGTGTAAATCTTGAACAGAGGGAAGAAGCGATCCTTTCGCTTTCTGATGGGATGCGTTCGATCGCGCTGTCTTTGTTGGATCTCCTTCTTGATGAAAGATCACTTGATAATGAACAGGCGCTGGAGCGAGTGATCGCGGATAAAGGTTTGAGCGGCATTTCGGGTGAGGAATTTGCCATGCTTGAAGCCATGACCAACAGTGTAAATATCTATGTGCGTGCATATGTGCGTGAAGAAATCGTGCGTACGCTTATGGCATCGGATCTGAAAATTGATATTTACGGTAAAGGTTGGGAAGCGCTTGCAGATGAGATGGGGCCTAATGTGCGACTGCATGCTGCTGTTCCATATACTGAAACACCGAAGATATATTACGATTCAAAACTTGTATTGAATGTGATGCCGTGGTTCAAAAACGGTTCTCATGACAGGATACCTTCATCCATGCTTTCGGGTGCCGTCCCTCTTACCGATCACAGCAAGCTTTTGGACGAATGGTTCCTTACTGATGATGAAGATAAAAAGACAGTTGCATTTTATGACTTATCGCATACGGAAAAAATAACCGGTATCGCAAAGGAGCTGCTCTCGGATACACATGCACTTTACCTGCGTTCAGAGAGAGGAAGAAAGTATGCTTTTGCGCATATGAGCTGGAGCAATACTGCTAATGATGTTCTTAAATTTATGGGGATCGATCAATGAATACAACGATGTATATTTGCGGACATAAGAAATTTCCGGTACCCGGAGATCCGGTATATAAACCAATACAGCTGGGCGCCGCCCGGCATGATGATCTGGGATATATAAGGGATGACAGTGGAGACAATATTTCGGAACTCAATCCGTTTTTTTCTGAGCTCACCGGCATGTACTGGATATGGAAGAATGATCATGAAAGTGACAATGCAGGTATCTGTCATTACCGCAGATATTTCATTGATGATGCAGGTCGTCCGTTAACAGGTCCTGATTACGAACGCCTGCTGGCTTCCTGTGATGTGATCACATCCAATTTTATCGACTTCGGAAAAAGCTGCAGGGATGCTTTTATAGAAGCACATAATGAACATGATCTTTTGATCGTTGAGGATGCATTGAAAAAGCTTTATCCGGAATATGCAGACAGCTATGATAAAGTTTTTGCGGATGATAAGAATTACTTTGCCAATCTCTGCTGTATGAGTAAGGATAAATTCGATGCATATTGTGAATGGCTTTTTTCGATACTCTTTGAAGCATCGGAAAAAATAGATCTTACAGGCTATGATGTATATCAGACGAGAGCCTATGGCTTTTACGCAGAGCGACTTTTAAGAGTCTGGATAGAAGGGAGTGGCTATAATGCACTTCCTGTCAAAGTCGGATATATGGCTGAAAAGACCGAGAATGTTGAGCTCAGGGAAGCTGCAAGAGTACTTATTATGCAGGGACGAATTGAAGAGACAATGGATCTTTATAATCGATTCATAAAAGAGAGGCCTGATGTGCTGCTCCCTGCATCTGATATCACAGGGAATATGCGCAAGATAGCACGTATCCTTTATCTTCTGAAAAAAGAAAAGGATGAAGGAATAAAGAGGTTTTCCACTGTATCAGATGACCTGGAGGTGCTGCTTTCTTATTTCGACAGGATAGCTGCTGCTGTGAAATCAAAGAATAAGGGCATTGCCACAACGGATATGATAAAGCTTATTGAGGACAGTAAGCTTTCCAAAGAAGATCTGGAACTGATAGCAAAGCCTATCGAATACTGAGGGGGAGAAGTGATGGATATTAAAGTATCGGTTGTATGTCCGGCCTATAATTGCAAGGATTATATAAAAGAGACCATACAGCATATCCTTGCCCAGAAGACAACTTTTCCGTTTGAACTGATACTTCATGATGATTGTTCATCGGACGGAACTGCAGATTTATGCAGGCAATACTCAATGTTTTTCCCTGACAAAGTGATCTTTATACCTGAGACAGAAAATCAGTTTTCTAAGGAGAGGCTTGGAAAGAAGATACTTCCGTCTATTCATGGTGAGTATACTGCTTTCTGTGAAGCTGATGATATCTGGACTGATGAGTATAAGCTTGAAAAACAGGTGAAGGCTCTTGAAGATCATAAGGAACTCGATATATGCGCACATGCGGCAGATGTATGGTGGTATCCTGCAAACGGACTCACCGGACAGAAGATACAGGTTTCAGAGATTGATGGGATAATAAAAACATCTGACGTGATAGAAGCAGCCGACAGAGTGCTTCCGCTAAGCACTGTTATGATCCGCAGTGACATCCTTAAAGACAGCGATTCACTGTGCGGATCATTTTTTCATGAGAGGGAAATACTGATAAGCGGAGCAATGCGCGGCGGATTGTTTTATCTGGCAGAGTCGATGGCCTCCGTCAGGATAGATGTGCCCGGTTCGTTATCGGAAAAACTAAAAACCGATATTTATACCGGCATACAGTTTAATGAAAAACGCGCGGGTAACTTTTTGAGTTACGCGATGAGGAATGAGAGTGAATATACCGCTTTATTTGAAAAAGCCGCGAAGGAACTTTCTGATCTGAATATCAAGTCAGTTATGGATGTGCTTGATGCTGAGCATGAGATCAAGGAACGAAAATATAAAAGCAGGATAAAAGAACTGGAAAGAGAAATTGCTGCATCCGGGAATGCGGTAGCAAAGCTCTCGGAGCGTAAGAGTATACCGGATCCCGAGCCGGGGCTTATGCTGACGGTTATGTGCCTGACATTCAATCACGCGGAATATATACGGGATGCGCTGGAGGGCTTTGTGAAGCAGCAGACCGAATATCGCTTTGAAGTAGTCGTGCATGATGACTGTTCAACGGATGGCACTGATAAGATATGCATGGAATATGCTGATAAGTATCCTGATATCATAAAGTTTTATCCTGAGGAGGAAAACCGGTATTCAAAAGGAACTCTGGGCCAGATCGTCAGGGCACTTGCCCATGGCAAGTATATCGCTTTGTGCGAAGGGGATGATTATTGGACTGATCCGCAAAAGATCCAAAAACAGCTGTCTGCTCTTGAAGCAAGGCCGGATGTGGATATATGCGCTCATTCCGTAAGGCAGTATGATGTTGCCGCAGACGCTTTCAGACCTGCACTGTTCGGACCGTCTTATGAGGATGAAACCATATCGCCTGAACGTGTCATTGAAGGAGATGGGCAGTTTGTGGCTACATGTTCGCTCATGATGAGGCGTGAGATATATATCGCAGATAATTTCTTTCCCGGGATGAGGACATATGATCATGATCTGCAGATGCGAGGTGCGATGCGCGGAGGTATGCTGTATCTGAAAGATCCGATGGCAGTGTATCGTGTGAATGCTGCGGGATCATGGACTATGAACATGGCTGCAGACAGGATGAAATTCGTGAAATATAATGAGGAACGCATTGCCATCTTCATGCTTTATATGGGATCCGAAGGTGCAGAGTACGCGGATTCGTTTAAAAAATTGATAGACATGTACACGGAGAAAAATATTACTATCATCAGAGAGATGATAGAGGCTTCTTCTTTCACAGATTTTTAACAATAATTATGTTACTATTATGTATATCGGTACGGATACCGAAATTTACTGCCTGAAAGGATTTTTTGAATGACAGTTTACGGTGGATTTGAAGAACGCCTGAACATTGTTGCTGCAGGATTTATGGATGCCTTCGAAAGGCAGGCTGAGGCAGAGCAGGACAGTTTTGGCAACAAGCCCTATGATCATCTCTCCATGAGGATCAAGTCTGAGGAGAGCATGTTAAAAAAATGCGAGGCAGATGGTTTACAGCTTACCCCGCATAATGCGCTCAAGGTTATTCATGATTCCATAGGTGTAAGGGTGGTATGCCTGTTTCCCGATGATATCAAAAAGAATGCCGAGCTTATCAGACAGATGCCCGGAGTCACGGTTATCAGGGAAAAAGATTATATACGGGAAGCCAAGCCAAACGGATATCGCAGCTATCATATGATAGTTGAAGTTCCGGATGATCGTGCTGATGTAGACGGCAATCTGCCGGGCAGATATTTCATCGAAGTGCAGCTTCGCACCATAGCGATGGATACCTGGGCGGCGCTTGAGCATGAGCTCAAATACAAACAGAACATAAAGAATCCTGAACTGATCGCAGCGGAGCTTAAGCGCTGTGCGGATGAACTTGCGGCCTGTGATGTGTCGATGCAGACTATCCGAGATCTGATCAGGAGTTAAAGGAGTTTTAGATGAAAATACTTGTAGCTGAAGACGAGTACGATCTGGCCGATGTCATACATGACATGCTCGAGGCCAGCGGTTATTCCGTTGATGTAGCCGAGAATGGACAGATGCTTTTGGATATGGCTGAACAGTCAGCCTATGACGTGATAATATCCGACATAATGATGCCGGTAAAGGATGGACTTACTGCCATAAAGGAACTGAGAGCTTCGGGAAGCCTTACCCCGGTACTTTTCCTTACGGCAAAGACACAGGTGGATGACAGGATAGAGGGGCTTGAAGCAGGTGCCGATGACTATCTGACCAAGCCGTTTGCAATGGGGGAATTGCTTGCGAGGGTCAGAGCAATGACAAGACGCGGAAGGCTTTATCAGCCCAAGGTCCTTACGGTATTCAATGTCACACTTGATACAGAAAAAGAAGAACTTTCGTGTCACAATTCCATAAGCCTTGCCGCAAGAGAGAGCCATGTGATGGAATGCTTCATGACAAGTCCGGGGACGGAATATACGACAGAGGAGCTTCTTTCGCGTTTCTGGAAGAATGAAGATAATGCTGATGAAGACGCGGTCTGGATGTACATCTCCTTTCTGCGCAACAAGCTAAGATCTGTAGGAGCCAAGGCTACTATTAAGGGCGACAAGGGTGGAAGCTTTTCTCTTGTAGAAGAATGATCATTTCGCGAGGCACATATGTTAAACAGACTCAGGATAAGATTCGTATCCATTGCAGCGCTTACTCTGCTCGCATGTCTGACCATAGTAATTACAACGGTCTATATTCTCACGGATAATATCTTTGAAGAGCAGATCAATACGATGATCAATATACTGCTCGAGCATAACGGAGAAATGCCGGAGGGACGTGTCCATACGGAAGGGGCTGCAATACTGATCTCGGATGAGATACAGTTTGAAACGCGATATTTTACTGTTCAGACGGATTCCGGAGGCGGCATCAGTCAAATAAATACCAGCCACGTTTTTTCGATAGACAATTCGCAGGCGGGTGATATCGCAAGAGCCATATACCGTGACAGCGGTGCGGCAAGAGAGCGGAATGCTTCGATAGGACAGCTGGTGCAGGAACTGTTTGATAATAACCGCGATCCTTATGAAGGCCGCTATCACTACAATGGCAATATGTATTATTACAGCAGCAGGCCGCAGGCTGAAGGCGGCAGGCTTTATGTATTTGTTGATGTAACATCAAGATATTTCATGGTGCAGCAGATATACTCATATATTTTCATGGTGAGCGGCTGCATACTTCTTGCATTTACCGTGATCTTCATATTGCTCTCGCAGAAGGTCATCGAACCGTTCATGAAGAACCAGGAGCGTCAGAAGAGATTTATCACAAATGCAAGCCATGAACTCAAGACTCCTCTTACCGTTATCTCAGCCAACACAGAGATGATAGAGATGACAGGCTCAAAATCAAAATGGACCGAGTCGACCAAAAGGCAGACCCAGAAGATGAGTCAGCTGGTATCCAATCTGGTCACGCTTTCAAAGCTTGACGAGAAGGATGAAGTAGTGCTTTCTAAAGTGAATGCCTCTAAGATAGTTTCCGATCAGGCCGAGCCTTTCACATCCGTTATAGAAAGCAGCGGCAGAAAGTTTGAAACACAGATCACACCGGACCTGCTTATAAGGAGCGAGTCAAGAGGTGTGCAGGAACTTGTGAGCATATTGCTCGATAATGCTGCAAAATACTGTGATGAGGAAGGGCGTATCTTTCTTAAATTTGAGGCTGTGGGCAAGCCCGGCAAAGACGGTCTCACAGGCGCGAAGCTCTCGGTCACCAATTCTTATAAGAATGGAGTGGGAGTGGATTATCGCAAATTCTTTGAGAGATTCTACCGTGAAGATGAATCACACAATTCAAAGAAGAGCGGTTTCGGAATAGGCCTTTCCATCGCATCGGAGCTCTGCGCAAAACTTGGCGCACGCATCAATGCGACATACGATAAGAATGCGAAGGAGATAACCTTCATAATACAGTTCCGTTAAAGGGAGTTTTTTATTTTATGTGGATTGCAGAAAACTGGAAAGAATACACCGTGCTTGACTGCAGTGGTGGTGAGAAACTTGAGAGATGGGGAAAGTATATTCTGGTAAGACCTGATCCCCAGGTGATATGGAATACGGAAAAAAAGAATCCGGGATGGAAGAAAAATAACGGTCATTATCACAGGTCCGCAAAGGGCGGCGGTGAGTGGGAGTTCAACGGACTCCCCGAGGAGTGGAGCATAGACTATGATCTTAAGTCTGCAGGCAAGACGCTTACTTTTAATCTTAAGCCTTTTGCCTTCAAGCACACCGGTATATTCCCGGAGCAGGCTGTCAATTGGGAGTGGACTTCCGGAATCATAAAGAAGGCAGCTGCGGAGCGTTCCGAAAGACCAAGGATACTCAATCTTTTTGCATATACAGGAGCGGCAAGCATTGCGGCTGCATCAGCCGGCGCATATGTTACACATGTGGATGCCGCGAAGGGCATGGTGCAGTGGGCAAAGGAGAATGCCATATCTTCACATGTTCCCGATAACGGCATACGCTGGATAGTTGATGACTGCCAGAAGTTTGTTGAACGTGAGATCAGAAGAGGCAACACCTACGATGGTATACTGATGGATCCGCCTTCTTACGGACGCGGACCCAAAGGTGAGATATGGAAGATAGAGGATGCTGTTTATCCGCTTATAAAAACAGCCGCAGAGCTTCTTTCGGACAAGCCGCTTTTCTTTCTTATCAATTCATATACTACAGGTCTTCAGCCGGGCGTGCTTTCATACATGCTCAATACCGCGATCACCGATAAGCTCGGAGGAAAGGCTGAGAGTTCTGAGATAGGCCTTCCGCTTGAGAAAAGCGACAGGCTGGTGCTGCCCTGCGGAGCCTGCGGACGCTGGGTTCCATAAGTGCCGGAAAGTGAATATAAATTATGAATCTTCTTTTATACACATGGTTTAATTCATATACTGATGACGATATAGACAGAAATCTGCGGAACGCCGGCGTAAATGTAAAGCGTGTTATCGATGTGACGGCGGCTTCCGGAGACAGATATGATAATGATGCCTTCAGCGCGAAGTTTGAGAAACTTCTCGGTGAAGGTTCTTTTGATTGTGTGATGACGACGAATGTTTTTCCTCTCATCGCAAGAGGCTGTCACAAGGCGGGCATACCGTATATCGCCTGGAGTTATGACAGTCCGCCCAATCTCAGCAGTCTTAAAGATCTGGACTATCCGACAAATTATATTTTCTTTTTTTCAAAAGATGATGTTCAGTCGTACAGGGATCAGGGGCTGACTAATGTTTATCATATGCCGCTTGCAGTCGATACTTCAAAGTGGGATGCCGTGAAGCCTGCGCCGGAGCAGATGCAGGTATCACTTGTTGGCTCGCTGTATCATTCAACGCTTCCGATGCTCATGTCTTTTATGAGTGATGAGCAGAAAGAGTTTTTTAAAAAGCTTTCTGATATACAGTTTAATACGCGTGACAGATACCTTCTTCCGGAATTTATCACAGACGGTATAGCAGATGAGATATGCAGGACTTTTGCGGCAGGAGGAAAGACCGAACTGCGCCCGAGCAGAAAGCAGCTTATCTATTCGGCTGCATCCTATGTGACACACCTAGACAGGCTGCTTCTTCTGAAACTTCTTTCTGATAAGACAGAGGTGGATCTTTATACGGCCGATAATGAAAAAGAGGTGAGGGAACTGCTTCCTTCGGTTAAGTATCATGCTCCCGTTTCCTACGCTGAGGGGATGCCTGCAGTGTTCAAGGCTTCAAAGGTGAACCTTTGCCCGGTTTTCAGGGGGAATGTATCCGGCATACCTCTTCGCATACTTGATGTGTGCGGCTGTGGTGCACTTGTGATGTCATCTTTTTGTCCGGAGCTGGCAGAGAGCTTTGAGGAGGATAAAGAGATAGTCATGTACCGGAGTGTGGGAGAGGCTATCGAGAAGACATTGTTTTACATAACTCATGATGACATTAGAGCCCGGATCGCACAGGCAGGCTATGTTAAAGTTAAAGAGAGGTTTACATATTCTGACAGGCTCCAAAAAATGTTTGAGACGGCAGGGGTCATGACCTGATCATGCCTTTAAAAATGCGATGTCTGCGCACTAATCTTTATTGCAAATCACAAATCGCTATGTTAGAATAAACACGCTGATTTTTGGAATTCTATCTTTAATTTCAGTGTGTTTTTTATATCAAATTTATTCAATCTCAATGGAGGAAAAGCAATGGCAAAGAAAATCGTAATTGCAGGCGCCTGCCGTACTGCTATCGGCACAATGGGCGGCGGTCTTTCAACGACCCCTACTGCAAAACTCGGATCTATCGTTATCAAGGAAGCCTTAAATCGTGCAGGAGTACCTGCTGATAAGGTTGACCAGGTTTATATGGGCTGCGTTATACAGGCAGGCCTTGGTCAGAATGTTGCACGTCAGGCATCTTTAGGTGCAGGTCTTCCTATCGAAGTTCCTGCTGTTACGATCAACGTTGTATGCGGATCCGGCCTTAACTGCGTTAACATGGCAGCAGACATGATCCTTGCAGGCGATGCTGATATTGTCGTTGCAGGCGGTATGGAGAACATGTCTATGGCTCCTTTCGCACTTCCCAATGCACGTTTCGGCTACAGAATGACATGGCCGAGCCAGAGCAAGGGCGCTATGGTTGATACCATGGTAAACGATGCCCTCTGGGATGCATTCAATGATTATCATATGATCACAACAGCTGACAACGTTGCAAAGCAGTGGGGCCTTACAAGAGAAGAGCTCGATGAGTTCGCTCTTAAGTCTCAGCAGAAGGCATGCGCTGCTATTGAAGCAGGTGCTTTCAAGAAGGAGATCGTTCCTGTTGAGGTCAAGAAGAAGAAAGAAACTGTTATCTTCGATACAGATGAAGGACCCAGAGCAGGATCTACCATCGAAGGTCTTGCAAAGCTTAAGCCCCTCAATCCCGACGGTGTAGTAACAGCAGGTAATGCATCCGGTATCAACGACGGTGCTGCTGCCATGGTACTTATGTCAGAAGAGAAGGCTAAAGAGCTTGGTGTTAAGCCTATGGCTACATGGGTAGCAGGCGCTCTTGCAGGTGTTGATCCTACTATCATGGGTATCGGACCTGTTGCTGCTACAAGAAAGGCTATGGCAAAGGTTGGCTACAAGATCGAAGACTTTGATATCATCGAAGCAAACGAGGCTTTCGCTGCACAGTCTGTTGCAGTAGGCAAGGATCTCGGAATCGACGTAGACAAGCAGCTCAATCCTAACGGTGGAGCTATCGCACTCGGACATCCTGTCGGAGCATCCGGTGCACGTATCCTTGTAACACTCCTCCATGAGATGGAAGCTAAGGGTGCAAAGAAGGGTCTTGCTACTCTCTGCATCGGCGGCGGCATGGGCTGCGCAACAATAATCGAAAGAGAAGACTGATGATAAGCCCGCTTGCCATTTTGGCGGCGGGCATTAATAAGCAATATATTTTAAGGAGAAAAGCATGGAATTCATAGTTTATGAGCAGAAAGAAGCTGTAGGCGTTATCACCATCAGCCGTGAGAAGGCACTCAATGCCCTTAACTCACAGGTTCTTGATGAACTGAACAGCGCTCTTGATGCAGTTGATCTGAATACCGTAAGATGCCTTGTCATCACAGGTGCAGGCGACAAGTCATTTGTTGCAGGTGCAGATATCGGAGAGATGAGCACACTTACAAAGGCAGAGGGTGAAGCTTTCGGCAAGAAGGGAAATGATGTTTTCTTAAAGATCGAGAAGTTCCCCATCCCTGTTATCGCTGCGATCAACGGCTTCGCTTTAGGCGGCGGCTGCGAGATCTCAATGAGCTGCGATATCAGACTTGCTTCTGATAATGCAGTATTCGGACAGCCTGAGGTTGGTCTTGGGATCACACCCGGCTTTGGCGGCACACAGAGACTTGCCCGTCTTGTAGGCATGGGCATGGCTAAGCAGATGATCTATACTGCAAGAAATATCAAGGCTGACGAGGCACTCCGCATCGGTCTTGTAAATGCAGTTTATCCGCAGGCAGAGCTTATGGACAATGCTCTTAAGATGGCAGCAACCATCGCAGGCAATGCTCCCATAGCTGTAAGAAACTGCAAGAAGGCTATCAACGAGGGAATGCAGGTTTCCATCGATGAAGGCGCAGTAATAGAAGAGAAGCTCTTTGGCGATTGCTTCGAATCAGAGGATCAGAAAGAGGGAATGGCTAATTTCCTCAGAAAGAAAGATGATCCTGCGAAGGTAAAGCATGTCGCATTCAAGAACGCTTAAATAATAAACGATCACTTATATCATACAAGGAGGAATAAGATGAAAGTAGCAGTCATCGGAGCAGGAACCATGGGTTCCGGAATCGCTCAGGCATTTGCAACAGCAGATGCAGTCGATACAGTTTATCTGTGCGACATTAAGCAGGAATTCGCAGACGGCGGATTCGCAAAGATCAAGAAGGGTCTCGATAAGAGAGTAGAAAAGGGCAAGATGGAGCAGGCAGCTGCTGATGCCATCACAGGCAAGATCAAGACAGGTCTCAACACTATCGCTGTTGATGCTGATCTTGTTGTTGAAGCTGCTCTTGAAGTTATGGAAATCAAGAAGAACTGCTTCAAGGAGCTGCAGGAGAATATCGTTAAGAACGAGAACTGCATCTACGCTTCAAACACTTCTTCACTTTCTATCACAGAGATCGGTGCAGGTCTTGCTAAGCCCGTTGTAGGTATGCATTTCTTCAATCCCGCACCTGTAATGAAGCTCATCGAGGTTATCAAGGGTGCAAACACTCCTGATGATGTAGTTGAGAAGGTTAAGGAGATCTCCGTTCAGATCGGCAAGACTCCCGTACAGGTTAATGAGGCACCCGGCTTCGTTGTAAACCGTATCCTCATTCCTCTTATCAACGAAGGTATCTTCGTATATTCTGAAGGCGTTTCCGATATCGAAGGCATCGATACAGCCATGAAGCTTGGATGCAATCATCCCATGGGTCCCCTTGAGTTAGGTGATCTTGTTGGTCTTGATATCGTTCTTGCCATCATGGAAGTTCTTTACAAAGAGACAGGTGATCCCAAGTATCGTCCCGCTCCTCTTCTCAGAAAGATGGTTCGTGCAAAGAAGCTTGGTATCAAGACAGGCATAGGCTTCTACAACTATGCTGATGGCGGCAAGGTTCCGACAGATAAATAATAATAAAATAACGGAGGATTAAAACAAGATGGATTTCACATTAGATAAACAGCATGAAATGGCGAGACAGCTGTTTAAGGATTTCGCTGTGAATGAAGCTAAGCCTCTTGCACAGGAGACTGATGAGGAAGAAAAGTTCCCCAGGCCCACTGTCGATAAGATGGCTAAGTACGGATTCCTCGGAATTCCCATTCCCAAGGAGTACGGCGGACAGGGTTGTGATGTTCTTTCATACATCATGGCAGTAGAGGAGTTATCAAAGGTTTGCGGAACATCAGGCGTTATCCTTTCAGCTCATACATCTCTCTGTGCTGATCCTATCCTTACATATGGTACAGAAGAGCAGAAGCAGAAGTACCTTGTTCCCCTTGCAAAGGGAGAGAAGCTCGGTGCTTTCGGTCTTACCGAGCCCGGTGCAGGTACAGACGCTCAGGGTCAGCAGACAAAGGCTGTTCTTGATGGTGACGAGTGGGTACTCAACGGATCCAAGTGCTTCATCACAAACGGTAAGGAAGCTGATATCTACGTTATCTTCGCTGTTACAGGCAAGATCGAGAAGCGCGGCAAGTTCATGAAAGAGATCTCCGCATTCATCGTAGAAAAGGGAACACCCGGATTTACATTCGGTGTTAAGGAAGCAAAGATGGGTATCAGAGGTTCATCAACCTATGAGCTTATCTTCACAGACTGCAGAATCCCCAAGGAGAATATCCTTGGTGCACAGGGCAAGGGCTTCAATATCGCCATGCACACTCTTGATGGTGGTCGTATCGGTATCGCTGCTCAGGCTCTTGGTCTTGCAGAGGGCGCTCTTGAGACAACTATCAACTACGTAAAAGAGAGAAAGCAGTTCGGAAGATCCATCGCTCAGTTCCAGAATACACAGTTCCAGCTTGCTGATATGGCTACTAAGGTTCAGGCAGCTCAGTATCTTGTTTACCGCGCAGCGGCTAAGAAGGATGAGTATGTTAAGAATCCTAAGATATCATATTCGGTTGAGGCTGCTATGGCTAAGCTTTATGCCGCAGAAGTTGCAATGGAAGTTACAACAAAGGCTGTCCAGCTGCACGGCGGTTACGGTTACATCCGTGAATATGATGTAGAGCGTATGATGCGTGATGCCAAGATCACAGAGATCTACGAAGGCACAAGCGAAGTTCAGCGTATGGTTATTTCTGCAAATATTCTTAAATAATTGTAAGAGATTAAAAAACGGATGCCGTTGTGTACGGCAGGAAAGGATAATATGAAAATTGTAGTTTGCGTAAAGCAGGTTCCCGATACAAAGGGCGGAGTAAAATTCAATCCCGACGGAACCCTTGACAGAGCCGCAATGCTTGCAATCATGAACCCTGACGACAAAGCAGGTCTTGAAGCAGCTCTGAGACTTAAGGATCAGTATGGAGCAGAAGTAACTGTTCTTACAATGGGACTTCCCAAGGCAGCAGATGTACTTCGCGAGGCTATAGCTATGGGCGCTGATAAGGGCGTTCTCGTAACAGACAGAAGACTCGGTGGTGCAGATACATGGGCAACATCAACAACTATCGCAGGCGCACTCAGAAATCTTGAGTATGATCTCATCATCACAGGCCGTCAGGCTATCGATGGTGATACCGCTCAGGTTGGCCCTCAGATCGCTGAGCACCTTGGTCTTCCTGTGATTTCTTATGCAGAAGATATCAAGGTTGACGATAAGGCAAAGACCGTTACTGTTAAGCGTCAGTTCGATGACCGTTACATGATGGTTGAAGCTAAGCTTCCCTGCCTTGTAACAGCTCTGGCTGAATTAAACGAGCCCAGATATATGACTCCCGGCGGAATCTTTGATGCATGTGCAGCAGAGATCACCACATGGGGAAGAGATGATCTTAAGGATGTTGATGATTCCAACATCGGTCTTGCAGGATCTCCTACTAAGATCGCAAAGGCTTCTGACAAGGTGCGCAAGGGCGCAGGCGAAAAGGTTACTCCCGATTCGCCGGAAGAGGCTGTTTCATACATCATCGGCAAGCTCGATGAGAAGCATGCGCTGTAAGGCTGAAAGGAGAATAGATTAAATGAATCTTGAAGATTACAAGGGCGTATATATCTATGCACAGCAGGTAGATAATGAGATCAGCCCCATAGCATTTGAACTGCTCGGAAAGGCTAAGGAACTTGCTGCTCCTCTTGATGCGCAGGTTACTGCCGTTCTTATCGGATCAGGCGTTAAGGACCTCTGCGACCAGCTTGCTGAGTACGGCGCTGACAGAGTTATCCTTGTTGATGATCCTGAGCTCAAGGATTACAGAACTGAGCCTTATGCTCATGCTCTTTCATCAGTTATCAATGAGTTCAAGCCCGAGATCATGCTCGTAGGTGCAACAGCCATCGGCCGTGACCTTGGTCCTACAGTTTCCGCAAGAGTACAGACAGGTCTTACTGCAGACTGCACATCACTTGAGATCGGTGATTTCCCTATCACTCCGGTACCCGGTCAGGAGCAGAAGAAGAATCAGCTTCTTATGACACGTCCTGCATTCGGCGGTAACACGATCGCTACCATCGCTTGCCCGAACAACCGTCCGCAGATGGCAACCGTTCGTCCCGGCGTTATGCAGAAGATCGATCCGATCAAGGGCGCAAAAGCGAATGTGGTTGAG
>JAEEGL017396211.1_pt1 | contig 22184 bp, 16 predicted proteins | sample 9134231 | NCBI WGS metagenome assembly JAEEGL01 (sample SAMN16246548, study PRJNA631951) | gut metagenome | biome: gut microbiome; feature: rumen; material: fiber-attached | host: Bos | place: Iran: Karaj | collected 2018-10 | reverse complement strand
GTTGAAGATGGAGTCAGCCAGCGCGAAATTGAATTCGATGAAGCTGGGAGATGCAGAGAAGAGTCCGGAATAACCTCCGTGAAGACCGATAACGCGATAACCCTCGGCCATGAAAGCCTTGGCAATCGTTCCCTCGACGGTGTTGATGCCCGGAGCCGGGCCACCGCCTGCCAGAATAACAATGGATTCCTTCATAATATGCTTGGTTTTTTTCATCTCGTATTTGACTGCGCAAAGATATCATTTTTTACCAAATAATCTTTAATTTTGTAGTTTATTAATAACATGGCAAAAATCGGCAAGACAGCGGCAAAGGAAAGGATCGACTTCCTGAAACGGGAGCTCGAGCGGCACAACCACAACTACTACGTGCTCAACGCCCCCACCATCACGGACTTCGAGTTCGACCTGCTGATGGGAGAGCTCCAGGGCCTGGAGAAGCTGTACCCTGAGTTCGCCACGGAGGACAGCCCCACGCGCCACGTGGGCAGCGACCTCTCGTCCGGCGCGGCGGGGACGGACTTCGTGCAGGTCCCCCACCGCTGGCCGATGCTCTCGCTCGGCAACACGTACGCGCGCGAGGAGCTCTTCGACTTCGACCAGCGCATCCGCAAGGCCGTGAGCGCGCCGTACAGCTTCTCGTGCGAGCTGAAGTTCGACGGCACGGCCATCTGCCTCACCTACCGCGGCGGCCGCCTGCTCCGCGCCCTGACGCGCGGCGACGGCACCAAGGGCGACGACGTCACGCGCAACGTGATCAACATCCCCGCCATCCCCCGCCAGCTGCACGGCAACAATATCCCCGCGGAATTCGAGATCCGCGGTGAGATCTACATGCCCTTCGCGGCGTTCGAGCGCCTGAACGCCGAGCGTGCCGACGCCGGCCTGGAGCCCTTCGCCAACCCGCGCAACGCCGCCTCGGGCAGCCTCAAGCTCCAGAACCCGGAGGAGATGCGTACGCGCGGCCTGGACTGCGTGCTGTACCATCTGCTTGGCGAAGACCTGCCTTTCCAGACCCATATCGAAGCCCTTCAGTCCGCCCGTGACTGGGGGCTTCCCATTTCAGAATACAGCCTCCACGCGCCGGACATCGACGCCGCGTGGAACTACATCACGGCGTGGGACACGCGCCGCAAGGCGCTCCCCTTCGCCACCGACGGCATCGTCGTCAAGGTCAACGAGCTCGACCTGCAGCGGCAGCTCGGCTTCACCGCCAAGTCGCCGCGCTGGGCCACGGCCTGGAAGTTCCGGCCCGAGCAGGCCTGCACGCCGCTGCTGAGCGTCGACTACCAGGTGGGCCGCACGGGCGCCGTCACGCCCGTGGCGAACCTCGAGCCCGTGCAGCTCTCGGGCACCGTCGTCAAGCGCGCCTCGCTGCACAACAAGGACCAGATGGACCTGCTCGACATCCACATCGGCGACTGGGTCTACGTGGAGAAGGGCGGCGAGATCATCCCGAAGATCACCGGCGTCGACCTTTCGCGGCGGCCGGACGATGCCCGGCGGCCGGTCTTCCCGGACCGCTGCCCCGACTGCGGCGCGCCGCTCGTCCGCGACGAGGACGAGGCCCGGCACTACTGCCCGAACCGCGAGCACTGCCCCGTGCAGCTCAAGGGCCGCTTCATCCATTTCGCAAGCCGCAAGGCGATGGACATCCTGGCCGGCGAGGCCACGGTCGAGGCCCTCTGGAACAAGGGCTACATCCGCACGCTGCCCGACCTGTACTCCCTCACCCGCGAGCAGCTCATCTCCCTCGAGGGATGGCAGGAAAAGTCGGCCGACAACTTCCTCGCGAGCCTGGAGGCCAGCCGGCAGGTACCCTTCGACCGCGTGCTCTACGCGCTGGGCATCCGCCACATCGGCGAGCAGACCGCCAAGATGCTGGCGCGCCACTTCGGCTCGATCGACGCCCTGATGGGCGCCTCGCGCGAAGACCTGCTGCAGATCGAGGACATCGGCGAGACCGTCGCCGCCTCGCTCCTGGCTTGGGCCGCCTCGCCCGAAGGCCGCGACACCGTCGCGCGCCTGAAGGAGGCCGGCCTCCGCTTCGAGATGGACGCCGCGGCCGAGCGCCTCTCCGACGCGCTCGCCGGCAAGACCGTCGTCATCTCCGGCAACTTCTCCATCTCCCGCGAGGCGATGAAGGCGCTCATCGAGGCGCACGGCGGCAAGAACGCCGGCTCGGTGAGCGGCAAGACCGCCTTCCTGCTCGCCGGCGAGAAGGCGGGCCCCGAGAAGCTCCGCAAGGCCGAGAAGCTCGGCATCCCGGTGCTCTCGGAAACGGATTTCAACAACCTTGTCGGAGGGGAGGCCTAGCCTATGCGCCTGTTCTTCGCCCGCATCCGCGACATCATCGCCCGCTCCGTGAAATTCCTCACGAAGGACATCTGGTCGCTCGACTTCAGCGAGCTGAGCGATGCGCGCAAGCGCACGGTGAAGAATGCGCAGGCCCTCGTCCTGACCGCCAAGGGCTTCGGCACCCAGCGCGTGGGCCGCGAGGCCGTGGCGCTCAGCCAGTTCACCCTGCTGGCCTTCGTCCCGATGGTGGCCGTCATCCTGTTCGTCACCAACGGCGTGGGCATCGAGCGCTTCCTGCTCGACAGCCTCTCGGAGTCGTTCCCCTCGAGCATGCCGCTGATCGACGCCATCCGCAAATACGCCGACAACCTGGTGGCCGCCACGCAGAGCGGCGCCTTCGGCTGGATCTCCTTCCTGAGCTTCCTGTGGACCATCATCTGGCTGATGCTCAACGTGGGCATCGCCTTCAACCGCATCTGGCACGTCAGGGAGCCGCGCAAGCTCTGGCAGCGCCTGGCGGTGTACGTGGCCATCATGTTCGTCACGCCGTTCGTGCTGGTGCTCTTCTTCTCGGGCTGGGTCTGGTACGGCCGTTTCATCGGCATGCTGGCCGACAAGCTCGGGCCGCTGAGCTTCATCCGCTCGAACCTGTTCTGGCTGGCCTTCTACGGCATCGTGGTCATGGCCCTCTCGGTGATGTACAAGTTCATTCCGCACGCGAAGGTGCGCTACGGCTCGGCGCTCAAGGCCGCGCTGATCGTCGGCGTCCCCTTCGTGGGCATCCAATATCTCTATATGGGAACGCAGTTGATGGTCACCCGGCTGGGCGCCATCTACGGCGCCCTGGCGTTCATCCCGCTCTTCATGATCTGGATGAACCTTTGCTGGCAGGTCATCCTCTTCGGTGCGGAACTGTCCCGCGGCTATACGCTGGTGGACTACCGCGAGGCGAAGGAACGCGGCCTGACCGAACAATCCGAATACGATGCAATCCAAATAGAAACCGACTGACACTATGTTTACGGAAGAGGATTTCAAACTGATCGAGCGGGAATTCGAGGGACTGCGCATCTCGAGCCGCGACCGTTGCGGCGACGAGGAGCAGTACCAGCTGGTGCTCAAGGCTTTCGAGTTCGCCAACGAGGCCCACAAGGGCGTGCGGCGGCGTTCGGGCGAGCCGTACATCCTGCATCCCATCGCCGTGGCGAAGATCGTGGTGGACGAGATCGGGCTTGGCTGCAAGTCCATCTGCGCCGCCCTGCTCCACGACGTGGTGGAGGACACCGACTTCACGGTCGAGGACATCCGGCGCCTGTTCGGCGACAAGATCGCCTCGCTGGTCGACGGCCTGACGAAGATCAAGACCGCCCTGGACAACGACAACAAGAACAAGAACAGCTCCAGCCCGAGCCTCCAGGCCGAGAACTTCCGCCGCATCCTCATCACCTTGAACGACGACGTGCGCATTGTGCTCATCAAGCTGGCCGACCGCCTGCACAACGTGCGCACCATCCAGTTCATGCCGGAATACAAGCGCGACAAGATCCTCAGCGAGACGATGTTCCTCTTCATCCCCCTCGCCCACCGGCTCGGCCTCTACAGCATCCAGTCGGAGATGGAGAACATCTGGCTCAAGTACCGTGAGCCCGCCGCCTACGCCGCCATCGAGAAGCAGCTGGCCCGCACCATCGCCGAGCGCCGCCGCTCCATCGAGGACTTCATCGCCCCGATCCGCACCGAGCTCGACAAGGCCGGCTACTCCTACACCATCCTCAAGCGCCTGAAGACGCCCTACTCCATCTGGAAGAAGATGAACACGAAGAACATCCCGTTCGAGCAGATCTTCGACATATACGCCGTGCGCATCATCTTCGACCTGAAGCCCGACATCACCGAGCGCGAGCAGTGCTGGCACATCTTCACGCTGATCACCGGCCTGTACAAATACAAGCCCGACCGCACCCGCGACTGGGTGGACAAACCCAAGGCCAACGGCTACGAGGCCCTGCACCTGACGGTGATGGGCAACGGCGGCAACTGGGTGGAGGTGCAGATCCGCTCGCAGCGGATGAACGCCATCGCCGAGCGCGGCATCGCGGCCCACTGGCGCTACAAGGACGCCGGCGTGACCGAGGACTCCGGCACGGAGATCGACCGCTGGCTCCAGCAGGTGAGCGAGATCCTCGAGAACCCCGACGTCGACGCGATGCGCTTCCTCGACGAGTTCCACCAGGAGCTCGTGACCACCGTCATCTATGTCTTCACGCCGCAGGGCGAGTCGAAGTCGCTGGCCAAGGGGGCCACGGCGCTCGACTTCGCCTACAGCATCCACACGCAGGTGGGTGACCACGCCATCGCCGCGAAGGTCAACCAGAAGCTCGTGCCGCTGTCGCAGGTCCTGGCCAGCGGCGACCAGGTGGAGATCATCACCTCGGAGAACGCGCACCCCAAGCGTGAATGGATGAACTTCCTGCAGACCACGCGCGCCAAGAACCAGGTGATGGACTACCTGAAGTCCGACAAGAAGAACAGCATCAAGGAGGGCATGGAGATCCTCGACCGCAAGCTCGACGAGCGCGGCATCAGCGAACGCAGCCGCGTCATCAAGAAGCTCATCGACTTCTACGGCATCTCCGGCGGCAAGGACGAGTTCTACAACAAGATCGGCGTGGGCGTCATCGACCTCGAGGACCTCGACAAGGCCCTGCGCACCAACGCCCGGCGGCGCAACGTCCAGATGTGGGGCGTGAAGCTCCTCAACCCGCTGCGCAACCTGGGCCGCATCGACAAGAAGAGCGAGTTCCTGCTGCAGGAGGACATCGACCAGGGCACCATCTCGTTCAACATCGCCGAGTGCTGCTCCCCCATCCCGGGCGACAGCGTGGTGGCCTTCATCGAGAACGACGGCACCGTGACCATCCACAAGAAGAGCTGCCCCATCGCCAACAACCTGGCCTCGAAGGAAGGCCACCGCATCGTGTCGGCGAAGTGGAGCAAGCACTTCCTCATGTCGTATCTGGCAAGGATTTCGCTGGAGGGGATCGACCGGGTCGGCGTGCTGAGCGAACTGACGCGCGTCATCTCGCTGGTGCTGGGCGTGAACATGCGCAAGCTCCACATCGAGACGCACGACGAGATCTTCGAGGGCTTCATCGACCTCTATGTCCACAGCACCGACGACCTGGACAAGCTGATCCGGGCCCTGTCGAAGATCAAGGGCATCGAGAGCGTCAAACGCGTAGATTTGAATTAGCATGAAAAGAACCATAGCCACCGCCGTCCTGCTGGCGCTGTTCGTCGCCTGCCTCGTCTTCAGCCACTCGTGCGCCAACACCACGACGCCGCCCAGCGGCGGGCCGAAGGACACCATCCCGCCCGTGCTGCTGAAGGTCACACCGGATTTCGGCACCACAGAGTTCCCGGTCACGGACGGCCGCGTCACCCTGCTGTACGACGAATACACGGTCGTCAAGACGCCCGCCGAGATCCTCCTCTCGCCGCCTACACGGCGCAAGCCCACCGCCAAGGTGAAGGGCAAGAACATCGTCGTGTCGTTCCTCGACACGCTGCGCGAAGACCAGACCTACACCCTGGACTTCGGGCAGGCGCTGGCCGACAACAACGAGGGCAACCTCGCACCGCGCCTGGTCTACACCTTCTCCACCGGCGACAGCATCGACTCGCTCTACCTCACCGGCTCGGTCTACGACAGCCGCACCCTCGCCCCGGTGAAGGGCGTCCTGGTGGCCGCCTACACCGACCTGGCCGACTCGGCCTGCTTCCTCAAGACGCCCGACGCCGCGGTCCGCACCGACGACTGGGGCTTCTTCACGCTCCGCAACATCCGCGACACGGTGTACCGCATCTACGCCTTCTCCAACAAGGCCGGCACCTACAAATACGACCCCGACCAGGATGAGGTGGCGTTCCTCGACGACCCGTACGAGCCCAAGGCCGTGGTCAACGACTCCATCTACGAGCTCAGGTCCTTCCTGATGACCGACACGCTGAAGTGCAAGGCCCGCGAGTCGATGATCACGCTGATGATGTTCAAGGAGCTGCAGTCGGTCCAGTACCTGCAGAACAGCGGCCGCCACACCGAGAAGCAGGGCTTCCTGAAGTTCAGCGCGGCGGACGTGCAGATCAACTCCCTGGAGTTCGTGGGCCTCGACTCGAGCAGCATCATCCTGCAGTACAACCGCACGCGCGACAGCATCGACTTCTGGGTCAATGTCGACTACCGGCTCGATGACAGCCTGCTGGTCAGGGTCAACTACATGAAGACCGACTCGACCGGCAACCTCTCGCCCGTCGAGGAGAGCCTCTCGCTGGCCGTCATGGCCGACGAGGCGGAGGCTGCCAAGTCCAAGGACAAGAAGCAGCGCGACACGACCTTCCAGCTGACCGTCAACGCCAAGGACGAGACCGTGGAGCAGCTGGGCGTACAGATCGAATCGGCCCTGCCGATCATCGGCATCGTGCGAGACTCGATCACCCTGAAGGAGACCAACCCGAAGGGACAGGTGTCCTATAAGTCTTTCTCCTTCAAGCAGGATACGGCCGACATCCGCCGCTACATCATCACGCCCGACAACAAGCTCATCAAGGGCTACGACTATGAGCTGAGGCTGCCCCAGGGCACGTTCACCAACCTCGACAAGCTGCCCAACGCGGAGGCCCTGGCCAAGTTCAAGGTGCCGCAGAACGATGCGCTGAGCCTGCTGCAGCTGGTGCTCGAGGACGTGGAGGGCACCTACATCGTAGACCTCACCGACGAGCGCGGCTCCAACGTGCTGCGCAGCTACGTCGTCCATTCCAGCCGCACCCTGGACTTCCCGTACCTGAAGCCCGGCAAATATATGATCCGCATCGCGTCCGACCAGAACGTCAACGGCCTCTCCGACACGGGCAACCTGCTGGCCCACCGCCAGCCCGAGCCTGTGCGCTTCTACGAGAGCAGCCCCGGCAACAAGGTGCTGGAGATTCCCGAATCCGCTGAAATCGAACAGCATATCAACATAAAGGAGATGTTCCGATGAAACGAAGGCTGCTGCTCATCCTGCTGTTTATCCTGGTCCCGCTCTGCGCGTCGGCCCAGGACGACAAGTTTATCTTCGAGATGCCCGACGACTTCTCGGACATCGACACCCTCCCGCCGCCGGTCAAGTACAAGAGCCTCCATATGATCGGCCTGCAGTACGGCATCAACAACAGCGGCGTCATCGTCACGCCCAAGATCGACCAGGAGAACATCTGGACCTTCAACACCATGGGCATCTACTACACGTACTTCCACGCCCTGTGGGACCACCTCTACAACTTCGGCCTGCAGGTGGGCGTCAAGTACGGCAAGCAGGGCTATACCACCCCCTACGAGGTCTACGGCGAGACCTGCAAGGTCATCGAGATGCCCGTCCTCTCGAAGTTCAAGATCGACTTCGCCAACGAGCGGCTGCGCCTGCTGATCAACCTCGGGCCGTTCGTCGGCTACCGCCTGGCCACCGACAAGGAAGAAGGCTTCGACAAGTATGACCAGCGCTTCGCCTACGGCATCATGGGCGGCGTGGGCCTGGCGATCGTATTCAAGCCGCTGGAGCTGCACATCGAGGGCAACTACCAGTATTCCCTCGGCAGCATGTACCACGCCAACAAATACAGCGACATCTACTGGTTATACGCCTACCCGTCGATCATTTCCATCACGGCATCGCTCCACGTCCATCTTTGGTAACACAATGGAAGTCAAGAAGATATCCTTCCCCATCGGCGGCCGCGCCTGGATCGGCGGCGGCCGGCCCGTCCTGGTCCAGACCATGTGCAACACCTCGACCGACGACATCGCCGCCTCCGTGGCGCAGTGCCGCGCGATGGCGGCCGCCGGCGCCGACCTCATCCGGCTCACCACACAGGGGTTGAAGCAGGTGGAGTCGCTGCGCGAGATCAAGCGGCAGCTGAGGGCCGAGGGCATCCAGACTCCGCTGGTTGCCGACATCCACTTTCTGGCCGACGCGGCGCTCGCGGCGGCGACGGTGGCCGAGAAGGTGCGCATCAATCCGGGCAATTTCGCGAAGGAGCACGAGGTGGCCTGCGCGAAGTTCCGTGAGCTCATCGCCCTGTGCCGGGAGAATGGCACGGCCATCCGCATCGGCCTGAACCACGGCTCGCTGGGCGAGCGCATCACGCAGCGATACGGCGCCACGCCGCTGGCCATGAAGGAGGCGGTGATGGAATGGCTGCGGATGTGCGTCGAGGAAGACTTTTACAATGTCGTGGTCTCGCTCAAGGCGAGCAACACGATCGTGATGGTCGAGGCCTACCGGCTGCTGGAGGCCGCAATGCGCGAAGAGCTGGGCTGCCTCTTCCCGCTGCACCTGGGCGTCACCGAGGCCGGCAACGGCGACGAGGGCCGCATCAAGTCGGCCGTGGGCATCGGCACCCTGCTGGGCGAAGGCATCGGCGACACCGTCCGCGTCTCGCTGACGGAAGATCCGGTGAACGAGATCCCCGCCGGGAGGCAGATCGTGGCGGCCGTCGCCGCGGGCTACTCGCCCCGCGGCGGGCGCACCGCCGTCGAGGCGTCCGACTGGACCGACTTCATCATCAAGGGATCCTGCCTCTGGGGCCCTTCCCTGCTCGACAAGCACATCGACGATTTCTCGCTGGAAGGGTCGACGATCTCAGGTGCTCCGGTCCCGGCCGCCGACGGCGAACGGTTCCGCGACCTGCTGCTGCAGGCATGCCGCCGCCGCTTCACGCGGCCCGAATACATCGCCTGCCCCGGATGCGGCCGCACGCTCTACGACCTGGAGTCCACGTTCAATGAGGTGAAGCGGCGCACCGCCCACCTGGCCGGCGTGAAGATCGCCGTGATGGGCTGCGTGGTGAACGGTCCCGGCGAGATGGCCGACGCCGACTACGGCTACGTCGGCGAAGGCCGCGGCCACGTCACCCTCTACCGCGGCAGGACGCCCGTCCTGCGGTATATCCCCCAGGAAGAAGCCATCGACAAGCTGCTGGAACTCATAGAAGAAGACCGCAGGTGAGCGGCCAGCTGAAGGCCAACAAGAAGGTTGCTGAGCTGACCGAGGAGGACATGAAGCAGAAATACGTGCAGACGGTCATCAACGCCGGCAACCAGGTCAACGAAGTGCTGACCGCACAGGAGCGACTGCTCAGTGCACAACTCAATGAGGCGATGAACATGTACAAAGGCGCACTCGGCGTCATCGCCCTCTACATCGCCCTCGGAGGATCCACAAACTAATCTTGTGGATCCTCCTTCTTGAGGGTCTTTTCTTTTTCTTCTTCTCTCTTTCTTTCGCTTCGGATTTCGTCAAGATAGCTGGCGGTGATCACGCCGGAAGGGAGTGCTATGATCGCCACGCCGAACAGCGAGGAGATCATGCTCACGAACCGTCCGATCCACGTGACGGGGCAGATATCGCCGTAGCCGACGGTCGTCAGCGTCACCGTCGCCCAGTAGAGGGCATCGAAGAAGGTGCGGAAGGTCGGCTCGCCGGTCGCGGGGTTGATCGAAGGCTCCATGTTGAACATGAACAGGGCCGTGACGAAGACGTAGGCGATGGCAAGGAACAGCACGGAGAACAGCACCCGCTTCTCTTTCTGGATGACGGTCACCAATACGCTCACCTTGTCGGTGTATCGCAAGAACTTGAGCAGCCTGAGGAGGCGGAACATACGCGTGATCCTCAGCAGCTTGAAGCTCCTGTTCATCAGGTTGAAGGCCGGGATGATGGAGAGCTGGTCGATGATGGCCATGATCGTGAACGGATAGATCAGGAACGAGATGGGGCCCTTTTTCAGCTTGTAGTCGGCCGTTATCCAGCGTAGGATATAGTCGATGATGAAGAAGGTGACCGTCACCCGCTCGATGATGACGGATTCGCTACGTCCCTGCGTAAACATCAGCGGGACGATGCTGATTATGATGACGAGCATCATCCCGAAATCGTAGATCTTGCTGGCGAGGGACGTGCCTTCGTCCTTCTCGATGACAGCGTAAATGCTCTGCCGCCAGTTCTTACTTTCCATAGCCTGTTCCTGGTTACTATTTTCCTTTCTTCATGTTGCGGAACAGCCGCTGCGCGAAGATAAAACTTGACATAGGTATAACTCTCCTAATTTAGTCTGACCAATATACAAAGTTATGGATTTATAAAAGCGCATGCAAAAAAAAATGGCGGCTGATTGTTCAGGCGCCATTTTTTTTCCTTGGAAGAAGGGGTTATTTCTTCTTCTGACCGTATCCCGAGTAGAATTTGTCCACGCGGCCGGCGGTGGCGACGAGTTTCATCTTACCGGTGTAGAACGGGTGCGAGGTGTTCGAGATCTCGACCTTCACCAGCGGGAACTCCACGCCGTTCACCTCGATCGTCTCCTTCGTGTTGACGCAGGAACGGGTGATGAACACGTGCTCATTGGACATATCCTTGAATGCTACAAGACGGTAGGATTCGGGATGGATTCCTTTTTTCATTGTCGTATCGTTGTTAAATAGTTTTCCAAACGGACCGCAAAAATAGGAATAATTTGCTGTCCTCCAAAATTATTTTGCCTAAATTTGCATAATAAATCTCACAAGCTATGACCCTCATCAAATCCATATCCGGCATCCGGGGCACCATCGGCGGCACCATCGGCGACGCGCTGACCCCCATCGACATCGTCAAGTTCACGGCGGCCTATGCGCGCCAGCTCAAAATGAAGTTCCCGGGCAAGGAACGCTACAAGGTGGTGGTCGGCCGCGACGCCCGCATCTCGGGCGAGATGGTCGACAGCATCGTCTCCGGCACGCTCCTGGCCTGCGGCGTCGACGTCGTCAACGCCGGGCTGGCCTCCACCCCCACCACGGAGATGGCCGTCCTCTTCGAGAAGGCCGACGGCGGCATCATCCTCACCGCCTCGCACAACCCGAAGCAGTGGAACGCCCTGAAGCTCCTCAACGAGAAGGGCGAGTTCCTCACCGACGCCGAGGGCAAGGCGCTGCAACAGGTGGCCGAGGCCGAAGACTTCGAGTTCCTCGACGTTGACCGCCTCGGGAAGATGGTCCACAAGGACTTCACGCCGGCCCACATCTACGCGGTGAAGACCTATCCGCTCGTCGACCTGAAGGCCATCCGCGAAGCGAAATTCAAAGTGGTGTTGGACGCCATCAACTCGGTGGGCGGCATCTGCATGCCCGCCCTCTTCGAAGCCCTGGGCGTGGAGTGCATCACCATCAACGGCGAGCCGAACGGCCGCTTCGCCCATAACCCCGAGCCGCTGCCGGCCAACCTCGTGGGCCTCTCCGAGGCCGTCGTCCGCGAAAAGGCCGACCTCGGCGTGTCGGTCGACCCGGACGTCGACCGCCTGGCCTTCATCTGCGAGGACGGCGTCCCCTTCGGCGAGGAATACACGCTCGTAGCCGTCTCGGACTACGTGCTCTCCGTGAAGAAGGGCCCGACGGTGTCGAACATCTCCTCCTCGCGCGCGCTGCGCGACGTGACGGAGGCGCACGGATGCAAATACTATAGCTGCAAGGTCGGCGAGGTGAACGCCTCGACGATGATGCAGGAGGTGGGCGCCGTCATCGGCGGCGAAGGCAACGGCGGCGTCATCGTCCCCGACCTCCACTATGGCCGCGACGCCCTCATCGGCGTGGCGCTCTTCCTGAGCAACATGGCGCACAAGAAGCTGGGCGCCAAGGCCCTCCGTGCCACCTACCCCGACTATTTCGTGTCGAAGAACCGCATCGAGATGAGCGACCCGGCCCAGATCGAGGCCGCCCTCGACGCCGTCGAGAAGCACTTCGCCGGCGCCGCCATCAACAAGATGGACGGCCTGCGCATCGACTTCGAAGACGAGCGCAAGTGGTTCGTCCTCCGCAAGTCGAACACTGAGCCCATCATCCGCATCTATGCCGAAGCTCCCACCGAGGCCGTCGCTGACGCCCTCGCCCAGGAGGTCATCAAGGTCATCAACGGATAAGTGAAAGAATTCGACATCGCCTTCCCCATCCGGCATGAGCCGACGGAGGACGAGCTGCGGCAGGCCGCGGCGCGCGCGCTGGGCGTCAGGCCCGAGCGCGTGGCGCAGGCGCGCATTGTGCGCCGTTCGCTCGACGCTCGCGGCGAGATCCTGTACCGCTACCGCGTGCAGGCCGTCGCGACTGGAGAAGCCCTTGAGAATTACCAACTTCCAGAATATAAGAACGTCTCGTCGGCCGCGCCCGTCCTGGTGGTGGGCAGCGGCCCGGCCGGGATGTTCGCCTCGCTCCGCCTGCTGATGGAGGGCCGCAAGCCCATCGTCCTGGAGCGCGGCAAGGACGTGCACCGGCGCAAGGCCGACATCGCCGCCGCCAGCCAGCGGCAGACGGTCAACCCCGACTCGAACTACTGCTTCGGCGAGGGCGGAGCGGGAACGTTCTCCGACGGCAAGCTCTTCACCCGCTCCACCAAGCGCGGCGACATCCGCGAGGTGCTGCACCAGCTGGTGGCCTTCGGCGCGAAGGAGAGCATCCTGGTCGACGCGCATCCACACATCGGCAGCGACGCGCTGCCACGTATCGTGGAAAGCATCCGCAACTGCATCGTGGAGCATGGCGGCGAATACCACTTCGACGAGCGGGTGGTGGACCTGCAGCCCACTTCGGACGGCCGCCGTCACGGATGGAAGGCCGTGTGCGCGGGCGGCGCCGTCTACGAGGCCCCGCAGGTCATCCTGGCATCGGGCCACTCGTCGCACGAGCTCTACCGCCTCTTCGCCGCGAAGGGCTGGCCGCTGGAGGCCAAGGGCTTCGCCCTGGGCGTGCGCGCCGAGCATCCGCAGTCGCTCATCAACAAAATCCAGTACCACGGCAAGTTCCAGCCCGGCATGCCCGCCGCCGAATATGCGCTCGTCGAACAGGTCGACGGCCGCGGCGTCTTCTCGTTCTGCATGTGCCCGGGCGGCATCCTCGTCCCCTCGGCCACGGAGCCGGGCGAGGTGGTGCTCAACGGCATGTCCAATTCGATGCGCAATTCGCCGTGGGCGAATGCGGGCATCGTCTGCTCGGTCGAGCCGGGCGACGTGCCTGACTATGACAAATACGGCGTATTCGCGCTGCTGGAGTTCCAGCATGCCGTGGAGCGGGCGATGTTCGATTTCTCCTCGTCGCTCCGTGCCCCGACGCAGCGGCTCGTGGACTTCTGCCGCAAGAAAGATTCGCAGGGACTGCCGCGCACGTCCTATGCGCCCGGCGCCGTCAACGCGCCGCTCTACGAGCTGCTCCCCGCGCCGGTCTACGAGCGCCTGCGCGTGGCTTTCGCGGCCTTCGACCGCAAGATGAAGGGATACTATACCAACGACGCGCTGGTGCTCGGGACGGAATCAAGAACATCGTCCCCGGTGCGCATCGTGCGCGATCCGGAGACGATGTCTGTGCCCGGTGTCCCGGGGCTGTTTCCGTGCGGCGAGGGAGCCGGCTATGCCGGCGGCATCGTGTCGAGCGCCCTCGACGGCATCCTAGTTGCCGCAGCCGCCGCTGCACGATGAGCAGTCGTGGCTGCACGCGCGTTCGCCGTGCAGGCCCTCGGTCAGCTCCTTCTCGGTCGCTTCGCGGATCCCGACCACCTTTCCCGTAAAGTGCAGGTCCTTGCCTGCCAGTTCGTGGTTGAAGTCCATCTTCACGCTTTCGTCGCCCACTTCGAGCACCTTGCCGGGGATCACGCCGCCAGCCTGGTTCATCATCGGGATGACGCTGCCCGGGAAGAGCAGCTGCTCCTGGAGCTTGCCGTCCACTTCGAAGATGTGCTTCGGCAGTTCGACGACCGCCTGCGCGTCGTACACGCCGTAGCCCTCCGCGGGGCTGAGGGTGAATTCGAACGATTCGCCGACGTGCTTGCCGTTGATATATTCCTCGAACTTCGGCAGCAGATAGCCGAGTCCAAAGATGAACTCGAGGGGATTCTCTTCCGTGGCCTGGTCTTTCACTTCGCCGTCCACCGTGAGGGTATAGGTCAGGGAGACGACTTTTTCATCTTGAATGGTCATACTTTTTCTGTTTGATTTTCTATTTGTAATATCTGATTGTATATCTTCTTGTTATAGATGCGCGTCGGGTAGCTCAGGCCGCCTTCGGCGACCCATTTCCCCTCGCGCATGCTGTTGTCGATGAGCACCCAGTAGTTGCAGATGGGCAGGTACAGCTCCTTGAGGTTCTTCATCCCCTGGTGGTAGCGGCGGATGACCGTGGCGTCGGGCACGCCGTGGCCGCCGGAGCGGACGCGGATGGCCACGCGCTTGACCGCGAGCTCGGGGTTCCGGAGCCAGAAGTAGAAGATGCCCACCATATAGCCCTTGTGCTGGGCTTTCACGACGGTGCCGGCCAGGCTCTTCGTGGCGAGGGTGGTCTCCACGGCGAAGTCCTCGCCGCGCTCGATGAGCTGGTCCATCCGTTCGACCATGAGCCGCGACGCTCGGATCATCTCCTTCTCGGGCGCCTGGGGCGAGAGCTCGTCGGCGATCTCGTCGGCATTGACGAACGTACTGAGGTTCAGCAGGTCGGGCAGAAGGGTATACGACGCGGTGGTCTTGCCCGCCCCGTTGCATCCCGATATGATGTACATCCGCGCCATCGTGCCGGAGGCCTACTTGATCCGGAACGGATCGTCGCCGTAGAGGGTGAATTTCTTCGACTTGCGGAGCCACTTCTGCTCCTCGGCCTTGATATATTCCCGCGTATCTTCCCAGTCGATGCGGCCCTCGACATAGCTCAGCAGCGTGGCGTCCTCTAGGTAGCGGTTCAGGTTCTCGGCCTTGAACGCGGGGCAGTTGTCGTGGACGAAGCGCAGCAGCTGGAGGGCGTGGTTCAGCGCATGGTACTGCGCGCCCGGGATGAACATCAGCTGGAAGCCGAAGCACGGCTTCTCCTTGTGGATGCCGTAGGACGGCTCGAAGCGCGTCCAGCGCACGTGCAGGCCGGGGTGTGCCACGGGGCTCTGCTCGTCGTTCCAGTTCTGGAAGCCGTGGCGCTGCGGGTAGTCGAACAGCGGTTCCATCCACGGGGCGCCGAACTGCTCGAAAGGGCGGTTCGTGCCGTGGCCGTAGCTCACGTTCGTGCCCATCCATAGGCACTGGCCGCTGTAGAAGTGCGAGGTGAACAGGCCCGAGAAGTCGGAGAACGGCGGGATGGTCCAGGCCATCAGCTCGCGGTTCACGGCCTCGGCGCCCGCCGAGATGATGTGCAGCGGGAAGCGGGCTCCCAGCTCGCTGTAGAACAGGTTCGCCGTCTCGCCGAGCGTCAGCCCGTGGCGGTGCGGCAGCCCGATGATGCCGAGCGTACCCTCGATCTGCCGGCCGCAGGGGTTGATGCGGTCGATGAGGAAGACCGACAGGTCGGAACCCTGGTTCTTCAAGAGCTTGAAAAGGTTATAGAGCAGTGTCGTATAGTTGCTGTAGCGCGAGCCCACGTCCTGCAGCTCGATGACCAGGGCGTCCAGCCCCTCGAGCTGCGCCGCCTCGATGACGGTGCTCACCTCGAAGGTCTCGATGCCCGGCACCATCGGCCCGTAGAGAGCGTGCTCCGGCGTGAAGATGCGCACGAGGTTGCCGCGGCGGGCCAGCGTCTCGAAGAGATACTCGCCCGTATCGGGATGCCATGCCACCTGGTTGCACAGTACCCCCACGCGCCCCTTCCGGAGCACACGGTCCTCCTGTTCCAGCAGCGGGGTAGTTCTGAAAGAAAACATGATAACAAAGATACGACAATCCTTTCAATAAAAAAAACTGCAGGTAAAGGGCGGCATCAGCCGCTAGCGGAGACCGGGCAGCGTTAGCCCTGTGGAATAGCAAGGTTGGAGCGAGGGGTCTGGGGCTTGCCCCAGTATAATCAGTCCCCGTATTCGGCGGCGCGGGAGAGCGGGGCGATGTCCATCGGGGCGAACTCCCCGGCCTGGAACTTATAGTAGCCGGTGATGGCGATCATCTCCGCGTTGTCGGTGGTGAAGCGCAGCTCCGGCAGGAACGTCGTCCAGCCGCGATGGCGCCCCTCCTCCTCGATCCGGTTGCGCAGGCCGCTGTTGGCCGACACGCCGCCGGCGATGGCCACCTGGCGGATGCCGGTTTCCTTCGTGGCCAGGATGAGCTTCTTCAGCAGGATGTCGATCAGGTCCTTCTGGAACGAGGCGCACAGGTCGGCCTTGTTCTTCTCCAGGAAATCGGGGTCTTCGGCGATGCGGTCGCGCAGGAAATAGAGCAGCGAGGTCTTGATGCCGCTGAAGCTGTAGTTCAGGTCGGGGATGTTGGGCTTGGCAAAGCGGAAACGCTTCTCGTCGCCCTCCTTGGCGAGCCGGTCGATGACCGGGCCGCCGGGGTAGCCGAGCCCCATCAGCTTGGCGCATTTGTCGAAGGCCTCCCCCACCGCGTCGTCGATAGTGTGGCCGAGGATCTCGAAGCGCAGCGGCGCGTTGACCCGCACGATCTGCGTGTGACCGCCCGAGACGAGCAGGCAGAGGAACGGGAACGCCGGACAGCGGTTGTCGCGGCCCTCCACCTTCACGAAGTGCGAGAGGATATGGCCCTGGAGATGGTTGACCTCGATGATCGGCTTGCGCGAGGCCACGGCCAGGCCCTTGGCGAACGACGTGCCCACGAGCAGCGAACCGAGCAGGCCCGGGCCGCGCGTGAAGGCGATGGCGTCGACCTCGTCCATTGTAACACCTGCACGGCGCAGCGCCTCGGAGACCACCGGCACGATATTTTGCTGGTGGGCCCTGGAAGCCAGTTCGGGGATTACGCCGCCGTACTGCCGGTGCACGTCCTGCGAAGCCATCACGTTCGCCAGGAGATACTCGTCGCGGAGGACCGCCGCGGAGGTGTCGTCGCAGGAAGATTCGATGCCGAGAATCGTCGTAGCCATAGCCGTAATTTTGTGCAAAAATAGTCATTATTTTCGTATCTTTGTAAGATTGTTGTCCTTATGAAGACCTGGAAAAAAATCGTACGGCTGCTGGTGCTGGTCGCCATCCTCATCCCGACGGTGGCGCTCGTCGCCATCCAGGTCCCTGCCGTGCAGACGGCGCTGGCCGGCAAGCTCACGCAGCGCGTGACGCGCGGCCTCGAGGGCGACGTCACCATCGGGAAAGTCTACTTCTCGCTCCCGAACAACCTCATCCTGAAAGACATCGTGATCGTCAGCGACGGCGACACCCTCCTGGCGGCCGGAAAGCTCCTGGTCAAGGTGAAGACCACCTCGCTGGTGTTCTCCGATGCGGCCGTGGTGCGGCGCGTGAGCCTGGAGAACGGCCAGGCCGCCATCCGCCGGCTCGACGACAGCACCACCACCTACTCGAAATTCCTTGCGCCGCTCCTGGCTGGTAACGACACGTCGCTTCCGTGGTCGAGCCTCTCCCTCAACCGTTTCACGCTCAAGAACTTCGATTTCACCTTCGACAACCGCCTCCCCGAAGCACGGGGCGACACCACCGTCCTCTCCCATGCCGACTGGAAGAATCTCCGGCTCGAGGACATCAACCTGACGGCCCGCAAGCTCCGCTACGAGGACGGCGCGCTGGACGTGCGCATTGACCGACTCTCCTTCCGCGAGCAGGGCGGCCTCGCCCTCCAGGACCTGGAGGGCGACGTCCGCCTCGACGGCGAGGGCCTCACGTTCGACTCCCTGGAGTACGACGATACCTGGACACAGCTCCACGCCGACCGCTTCCGCCTCGGCTTCAAGGACTTCAGTGATTTCAACAGCCTGCTGGAGAAGGTCTCGATCGACCTGTCGGTCCTCGAATCGCGGCTCGACCTGCGGACCATCCACTACTTCACCGGCGCGAAGGCGCTCGAAAACGCCGACCTGGCGCTGCTGCTCGACGGCATCGTCTCCGGCCCGTTCGACGACCTGCGCACCGACCTGCTCCGCATCCAGTCGCCGTCGAAACAGACGCACCTGACCTTCAAGGGCCGCGTCCAGGGCCTCTCCGACATGGACAAGGCGTACATCGACCTGCACATCTTCGACGGGGCGACCCACACCGCCGACCTGGCCGACCTGCTCGGCCACCTGGGCCGGGGCATCGACACGCGCAAGATCCGCACGATCGCGCCCGGCGAGCCGATCTCCATCAAGGGCAGCCTGAACGGACGGCTGTCCGGCCTGGACGCCGACCTCGACGTCCAGACCAGGACCATGGGCTACGCCACCCTCGACGCGAAACTCGCCAAGACCCGCAGCGGCCTGCAGGTCTCGGGCGACGTCCTCTCGCAGGACCTCGACATGGGGCGCATCCTCAACCAGCCGTCGCTCGGCGCCCTGACGGCCGACGCCGTGCTGTCGTTCGACAACGCGGGCGGCACGACCCGCATCAACGTCACGCCCGCCCGCATCGACCACTTCACCTTCCGCGGCTACGACTACCACGACATCGTGGCCGAGGCACGGATGATCGACGGCAGCATCGTGGCCGACGTGGGGACCACCGACCCCAACCTCCAGATGACCCTCCACGGCGACATCGACCTGGACAAGAAGGCCGGCGAGCGGCGCTACCGCATCTCGATGTCACTCGACTCAGCGAACCTCAGCGCGCTGAACTTCGACAAACGCGAAGGCGTCACGGCCAGCATGGCCCTCGACGCCGACGTCCTGCAGACCGCCGACGGCGCATTCCTCGGCGAGGCCGCCATCCGCGGGCTTCGCGCGCGGGTACAGGAGCAGCACTTCGACGTGGGTGACATCCTGCTCTCGTCCACGCACGACCAGGACCGCTACGGGCTGACCCTCAACTCGTCGGTCGCCAAGGCCGACTACGACGGCAACGTCTTCCTCACCGACTTCATCCGGCAGGCCGTGCAGGTGGTCTCGGAAGGCCATCTCAACGCCCTGATCCCGCAGAAGAACAACAAGGCCTTCGATCCCGAGGCCTTCGGCTCGCTGATGCTCCGCACGCTCGACATGCAGCCCGTGTGCACGTTCTTCGCCCCCCGCCTCTACATCTCCCGTGAGAGCAGCGTGGGCATCCAGATGCTCGGCGACAACGTCGAGGGCAGCATCGCCTCCGAGCTCTTCGCCGCCGACAACCTGTTCGTCCACAACCTCCAGTGCCGCGTCTTCAACGAGGGGCCGCTGCTGAAGGCCGACCTCGACCTGGACCGCGTCGAGTCGGGCGAGCTCTTCGCCGACAACATCCGGCTCGACGCCGCCGCCGACAGCGAGGGCGTCGACGTCGTGGCCCGCTTCAACAACGAGGGCGAGAAGGAGAACCGCGCGAACCTCCACTCCCGCATCTCCTTCGGCGATCCCGAGAAGGACGGCTGGAAATACATGGCGCAGCTGCTGGCCTCCGACGTGACGCTGGCCGGCTCCACATGGAACCTAGACCCCGCCTCCATCTACTACGCCGACAAGCGCGTGCGCATCGAGGAGTTCTCCCTCAACCACGGCAGCCAGAGCCTCGAGATCGACGGCGTGGCGGGCGCCCAGCCCACCGACACCCTGATGGTCTGGCTCGACGACTTCGACCTGAACCTGATCAACGCCTTCCTCAGCAAGGACTACAACGTGCAGGGGACGCTGACCGGCGAAGGCCGGGGCATCTCCGTCCTGGGCGAGGAGCGAGGCGCGCTCTTCGACCTCTACGGCAAGGACCTCGCACTCGTGGGCGAGCCCATCGGCGACCTGCGCCTGCGCAGCACCTGGGACGAGGCGGACAAGGCCTTCAAGTTCCTGGTGAACAACACGCTGGAGGACCGGCATCCCATCCGGGCGAATGCCAGCTACAAGCCTTCCGGCAAGGAACTCGACCTCAACCTCCGGCTCGACCGCCTCTCGGCCGCCTTCGCCGAACCGCTGATGACCGGGCTGTTCTCCCAGTTCGGCGGCTCGCTTTCCGGCGGCCTCCACGCCCACGGCCCGCTGGACAAGCTGGAGATCCACAGCGAGAACACCCGCCTCAACGAAGTGGCCCTCATGATTGACTACACGCAGGTGGACTATATCCTCGACGGCCCGTTCACCGTCTCCAGCAAGGGCATCACCTTCGACAACATCACGCTCACGGACAAATACAAACACCAGGGCACGGTGTCGGGCGGCATCCCCTACGACTATTTCAAGAACCTGCGGTTCAACATGCGCATCGACCTGCAGAACGTGCTGGGCATCAACACGCGCATCACCGATAACAGCAGCTTCTACGGCCGGGCCTTCGCCGACGGCAGCGTCCGCATCTCCGGACCGCTCGAAAACCTGCGCCTGATCGTCAACGCGACGACGAAGCAGAACTCCAGCATCCACATCCCGCTCGACAAGTCCTCTTCCGACACGAAGTCGCTGCTGACGTTCATCAACAACGAGGTCAAGCCGATGGCCATCTACGACTCGCTGGTGCTCGCGCACAACGTGTCGAAGGGCGGCACCAAGAAGAAGGGCCATTCGAACCTGAGCGTGAACCTGCGCATCAACGCCACGCCCGACGCCGAGGTCCAGGTGGAGGTCGACCGTTCCACGGGCGACATCATCAAGGCACGCGGCAACGGGCAGATCGGCATCACGGCCGGCGGCGAGAACTTCGACATCAAGGGCGACTACCGCGTGGACAGCGGCAGCTACCACTTCGGCATGCTGGGCATCACCTCGCGCGACTTCTCCATCGAGCCGGGCGGCACGCTGTCCTTCAACGGCAACATCATGGAGACCGACCTCGACCTGATGGCCATCTACCGCACGAAGGCCTCGATCAACCCGCTGATCGCCGACACCACGGCCGTGGCCACGCGCCGCACCGTGGAGTGCGGCATCGCCATCACGGGCAAGCTGTCCAACCCGCAATTGGACTTCCAGGTGAATGTGCCCGACCTCGACCCCAGCACGGCCGGCCGCGTGGAGAGCGCGCTCAACACCGAGGACAAGCGGATGCGGCAGGCGCTGGCGCTGCTCATCTCGGGCGGCTTCGTGCCCGACGAGCAGTCCGGCATCGTCAACAGCACGACCCTCCTCTTCTCGAACGCCTCGGAGCTGATGGCCGGGCAGATCAACAACATCTTCCACCAGCTCGACATCCCGATCGACCTGGGCTTCAACTACCAGCCCACGGAGTCGGGACGGAGCGTCTTCGACGTGGCCGTCTCCACGCAGCTGTTCAACAACCGCGTGAGCATCAACGGCGCCATCGGCAACCGGCAGTACATCACGGCCGGCAACAGCAACATCGTGGGAGACATCGACATCGAGATCAAGCTCAACCGCCAGGGCCAGGTGCGCCTGACGCTGTTCTCGCACTCGGCCGACCAGTACAGCAACTACCTCGACATGAGCCAGCGCAACGGCGTGGGCATCGCTTACCAGGAAGACTTCAACAACCTCAAGGAGCTCTGGCGCAAGATCTTCCATATCAAGGACAAGGACAACGATAATGAACGGAAAACTCTACCTGATACCGACCCCGCTGGGCGACCTCGCACCCGCTAGCGTGCTGCCCGCCCCCGTGCTGGAGCGGACGCAGGGCCTGCGGCGGTTCTTCGTGGAAGAGCTGCGCACGGCGCGGCGGTTCCTCTCGGCGGCCGGCCTGAAGGGCCGCATCGACGAGCTGGAGCTCTTCGAGCTGAACGAGCATACGACGCGGGAGCAGATCGAGGCATACGGCGCGCTGCTCGGGGAGCAGGACGCCGGGCTGCTGTCGGAGGCCGGGCTTCCGGCCGTCGCCGACCCCGGCGCACTGCTCGTAGAGCTGGCGCACCGGCGCGGCGTGGAGGTGGTACCCCTGGTGGGGCCCTCCTCGCTGATGCTCGCGCTGATGGCCTCCGGCCTGAACGGGCAGTGCTTCGCCTTCGCGGGCTACCTCCCGGGGAAGGCCCCCGCACGGCGCGAGGCGATCCAACAGCTGGACCGCACCTCCGCACGCCTC
>JAEEGL015451779.1_pt1 | contig 22184 bp, 21 predicted proteins | sample 9134231 | NCBI WGS metagenome assembly JAEEGL01 (sample SAMN16246548, study PRJNA631951) | gut metagenome | biome: gut microbiome; feature: rumen; material: fiber-attached | host: Bos | place: Iran: Karaj | collected 2018-10 | reverse complement strand
TTTATACATTTTCTGAAGAGAGAAAAGATAGGCGGCACACATAACAGCCGCAACAAGCAGCGCTGCCGAAGTCGCAACACGCAGCGTCTCCGCTCCCCAGAGGATGATCAGCAGGATATTGACTGCAAGAACGGCAAAGCTCGCGATCATCAGCATTCTGAACTGCTTAAAATAATCTTTTAATTTGTAATTCCTGTTCTTCAGCAGATAGCGGTACTGCGCCGCCGCATTGACGGTTTCCTTATAAAAGGCTTCGCTCCCCTTTTCGTTGATCTCGATCGTCATTTTATTCACTCTCCAAGTACCTTAAGGTTTTCAGGCTGCGGTCATCATTGTAGCCCGCGGCTTCCTCTTCGTCAAGGGCTTTGATCGGCTGAAAAGATGCCGAGGCAAGTCTAAAATAATCTTGTTTAAGATTTTAGAAATTTTTTAGCACTCACCTCTTGCGAGTGCTAACAATTATGTTATGATGTGGCCGTGAGGTGAGAAAAGCACCTCACGGAAAGCAAAAAGCCCGGCGTTAAGCCGAAGCAATACATTCATACAGGAGGATAAAGCAATGTTACTGCCCAGTATTTTTGGAAATGATTTCTTTGAGGATTTTATGAACTTCCCTACCTGGGACCGCAGCACCCGCGATGCGCACAGGGAACTGCGCCGGATGGAACATGAATTCAACGGGATCGGCGGTCTGATGCGGACCGACGTGAAGGAAGACAAGAACGGCTACGAAGTCCATATCGATCTGCCCGGCTTCAGGAAAGAAGACGTACAGGCCACTTTGAAGGACGGCTATCTGACCGTCAGCGCCACCCGCAGCAACGAAGCGGAGGAAGGCAAGAAATTCATCCGCCGCGAGCGTTACGTGGGCAACGTGTCCCGCAGCTTCTATGTAGGCGATCTGCTGACCGAAGAGGATATCAAGGCGAAATTCGAGGACGGCGTCCTGAAGCTGACACTCCCGAAGAAAGAAGAAGTCCCGAAGGTCGAAGAAAAGAAATATATCTCGATCGAAGGGTAATTCCTTCCAGGCGCTTACCAGCCGCCTCTCCTTACGGGGAGAGGCAAGGCGACCCTCTCTCTCTATAAAGAGAGATTTTTATATACAATCGGGACCGCAGCAGCGGCCCCGATTTTCTGTATCCTTATTTTTCCCAAACTGCTTTCAGACGGTATTCTTCGGCGTTCTGCCTGCAAAGAAATCTCGCACCGCTTCCGCACAGAGCAGGCTGACGGCGGAAGTGGCTTCTTTCGAATACATGCCGATATGATCGGTGATCACGACGTTTTCCAGTCCGAGCAGCGGATTGTCTGGACGCGTGGGCTCCTCTTCCGTCACATCGAGGCCGGCGGCTCTGAGTTTTCCGCCGGTAAGCGCATCGAGCAGCGCTTCTTCCTTAACGACAGCGCCGCGGGCGGTATTGATCAGGATCGCGCCATCCTTCATCATGGCAAAGCGCTCTTCGTTCATGAAGCCGCGGGTCTCCCCGGTCAGCGGCAGGTGAAGCGACACAAAGTCGCTCTTGCGGAGTACGGTCTCAGCATCCGTCATCACCACGGCAGACAGATCTTCCGGCGGCCGGGAAAGGTAGGGATCGTACGCGTAAACCTGCATATCAAAGCCCCGCGCACGCCGCGCCACAGCCTGACCGATGCGGCCGAAACCCAGGATCCCCAGGACCTTTCCGTTCACATCCACGCCTACGGTCTGCCGGTGAATGCCCTGCTTTAAAAGCGATGCGGACAGACTGATATACCGGGCCGTGTCGAGCATCAGACCGAAAGCCAGATCCGCCACCGCCTGAGAATTGGTACCGGGGGTATTGGTTACGGTAATTCCCAGCTCATGCGCTTTTTCCAGGGGGATGTTATCCAGTCCGACGCCGTGCTTGCAGATGATCTTCAGCCGGGGGCACCGTGTCAGCAGCTCCGCCGGCAGATCGTGCGCGCCGATGATCAGCGCGTCATATTCGGACAGAACTTCGGCAAAGCGCGCCATGTCGAAGCCCGAGCCCATACTGTCCACCTGAAAACCGGCGTTTTTCAGCACCGCCAGCGGTGCATCAGAGAGCTTCCCGAAGGAGCGCGAAGTGATCAGTACTTTTTTACTCATATGTTTTAGGGCTGACCAGACTGAGTCCCGGCACGGCATTCAGATCCCAGCCCGAACGCTCGCCGCGCCGAAAGCGGTAATACGCCGCCGCGCCGATCATCGCCGCATTGTCCGTACAGAAGATCGGCGACGGGACATACAGTTTCACACCTGCCTGATCGCAGGCGTTTTTTAATGCGGTGCGCAGGGCGCCGTTCGCCGCGACGCCGCCCGCCAGGACGAGCTTCTTCTCTCCCAGTTCCGACACCGCGTGCATGGCCCGGCTCACCAGAACATCCACGACGGCCGCCTGGAAAGACGCAGCCACGTCAGCCTGGGAAACGGTCTCGCCGGTCATTTCCGCGTGGTTCAGATAGTTTAAAACAGCGGATTTCATGCCGCTGAACGTGAAATCGTACGGGGCTTCGTCCACTTTCCCGCGGGGAAAATGGATCGCCTCGGGATTCCCTTCCCGGGCCGCCTTTTCGATCTTCGGGCCGCCCGGATAGCCCAGGCCGATGGCCCGCGCGACTTTGTCGAAGGCCTCTCCGGCCGCATCGTCCCGGGTCTGCCCCAGGATCTCAAACACGCCGTAATCGCGCATAACCGCGAGATTCGTATGCCCGCCGGATACGATCAGACACAGAAACGGCGGCTCCAGATCCGGATGCTCCAGATAGTTGGCCGCTACGTGTCCCTCAATATGATGCACGCCGATCAGCGGTTTGCCCGTCCCGAAGGCCAGCGCCTTGCCGAAGGCCACGCCGACCAGCAGCGCACCGACCAGACCGGGGCCGTAGGTCACAGCAACCGCATCGATCCCGTCCATGGTCACGCCGGCTTCCTTCAGTGCGGTCTCCACGACCGGATTGATATTTTCGATATGCGCCCGCGAAGCCAGCTCCGGCACCACACCGCCGTACAGCGTATGCAGGGCGATCTGGGAGGAGATCACGTTGCTGAGCGCGCGGCGGCCGTTCACGACCACCGCTGCGGCGGTCTCGTCGCACGAGCTTTCGATCGCCAGAATTCTGCACTCTTCCATTCTACTCCTCCTCAAACGTGAGCGTGCGGCTCATGCCGTCCGTCCCGATGACAGTCGCCGGAAAGATCTCCTGCGCCGTTTCCAGAAACTGCTCGGGATGGTTCATCGCCGGGCTGAAATGGGTGAGCCAGAGCTCCTTTACATTCGCATCCCGGGCCAGAGAAGCCGCTTCGGCAAAGCTCATGTGTTTATGCTCCGCAGCTTTTTTCTCCGAGCCGCGTTCGCCGTACATGCCTTCGAAGATAAACAGATCCGCGTCTTTGGCCCCGGCCACGATATTGTCCGAAGGCCGCGAGTCGGTGCAGTAGGTCAGCTTGATGCCCTTGCGGGGCGGGCCGAGCACCATCTCGGGATAGTAAGTCTCGCCCTCGTATTCCACGGTCTCGCCCTTCTGCAGCAGGTTCCAGAAACGAACCGGCAGACCGAGCGCCTGCGCCTGCTCCACCAGAAAGCGCCCCTGCCGCAGGATCTCCACACTGTAGCCGTAGCAGGGGATCGCATGATTGACCCTGAACGCCGTGATCACGAACGCGCCGAGCTGAAGGTACTCCGTCGGGGCGGAAAGCTCCATGAATTCGATTTCAAAAGGCAGCTCCGGCGCAATCACGCGCAGGCTCTTCACCACCTTTTCCAGCCCCCGCGGACCGACCATGGTGACCGGTTTGACACGCTCTGCGTTGCCCATGGAAAGAAGCAGCCCGATCAGGCCGCTGATATGATCCGCATGATAGTGCGTGATCAGGATATAGTCGATGGGATTGAAGCTCCAGCCGCGCTTTTTCAGGGCGATCTGGGTTCCCTCTCCGCAGTCGATCAGAAGCTGTGATCCCTCATGCCGCAGCATGAGGCAGGTCAGGTGCCGGTAGGTCAGCGGCATCATGCCGCCGGTCCCGGCCAGACAAACATCCAGCATAGCGATTCCTTTTCCCGTTTCTTCAGGAGATCCCGTCGGAAGGCGTTTCACGGATCATCATGATGCCGTCCTCCCGAGGTTTTTCATAATATCCTCTCCGCCGGATTACGGCGCAGAAGCCTTCGCTCTCATACAGTTTCCGGGCCGTGTAATTGCTTTCCCTTACATCCAGCCGCCAGACGCGGATCCCCGGATTTTCCCGAAGCATGGTGCGGATCAGCAGGCGTCCCGTCCCCCGCAGGCGGCAGTCGGGCCGGACCGCGACCCGCAGCAGCTCGCCTTCATCCAGGACCATGGAAGCGATCAGATATCCGATCGTTTTCCCCTCCCGGACGGCCAGCCGTACATAAGAAAGCGGTGAAGCCAGGGAGGACAGGATACTGTCCGAAGACCACGGGTCGGAGAAGCTTTCCCGCTCCAGTTCCCGGATCCCGTCCGCATCTGCGGTCCCGGCGGGCAGGACCGTCAGCGTTTCAGTCTTCATGCGCTTCCCTCTTTAAGCGTTCGGCCCGTTCGCGCTCCGCCTGCGAGACCCGCAGATAGACCGGTGCGAATTCCGCAGCCGAAACCGTTTCCCCGCGCCTTAACATCGCGAGGCCCAGCGCCGCCACGGCACCGGCCCGCTGCCGGCTTACATGCGGCGGGGCAAAGCGCGCCGCCTCTCCCAGCTCGGAACGGATCATATCGCGGAAGACCGGGACGCCGTCACCGGTAAATACAACCGGCTCTCCCAGCGCGCGGACCTTCTCCAGCATCTCCTTAAGCGGCACAGCCTGCGCCTCTTCCAGCTGGTGCATTGCACCGGCTTCATCAAAACGGTACAGCGCCGTATAGACCTGCGAGCGTCTCGCATCCATGATCGGACAGACCGGGAAGCGGCTGCCCCAGAGCGCGTAAGCCATCGCGTCCAGCGTAGGCACCGCCACGAGCGGCACGTTCCAGGCCATGCCCAGTCCCTTGGCCGTTGCCGCGCCGATCCGAAGGCCCGTAAACGAACCGGGACCGGCTGCGACCGCGACCGCATCGAACGAAGCAGGTGCCTGCTCCGTCATGCGGCAGATCTCGTCGATCATCGGCAGCAGGCTCTGCGAATGGGTAATTTTATGGTGGATCGTATATTCTGCCAGCACCGTTTCCTCATCGGCGATAGCCGCCGAAGCCACCAACGAAGCACTTTCAATGGCCAGAATCTTCATCCGTTTCCTCCTGCTCCAACGTAATGAGGCGGTAATCCGTTCCGCGGCTCAGATCCTTGCAGATCGTGATCCGGCAGGTTTCCGGAGGCAGCAAGCCCTCGACCCGCTCCGGCCATTCGATCAGGCAGACGCCTTCGCCGCCCAGAAAATCGCGGCCGCCGATTGCTTCCAGTTCCTCTTCGTCTTCCAGACGGTATGCATCCATATGACAGAGCGGAATCCGTCCGCTGCCATACAGCTGCATGATCGTGAAAGTAGGACTTGTGACCGGGCCCTTTATGTCCAGTCCTTCCGCAAAGCCCTGCGCAAAGACGGTTTTTCCCACGCCTAAATCGCCGCTTAAGGCGAAGATCTGCCCCGGTAAGGCAGTCTCTCCCAAGCGGCGTCCCAGGTCCCGGGTCTCCCCGGCTGACAGGCTTTCCCATCGTTTCCGCACGGTTCAGTTCCTCTTGTTTTTTCGGCCGAATTCCTTGATCACCCGACTGATCCGCTTATACAGCAGAGCCGTGAGCAGGGAAACGGCGATTCCTTTGATCAGATTAAACGGTGCCACGCACCAGAGCGCAAAGCTCCAGACCGAATTCACGGCCGGGAAAATTGCGGAGCCGGCGGCAACGATCTGTTCCAGCGGCATAAATTTACTGTAAAATGGCAGCAGAACCGTCGCATTGACCACGACACCGACAGCAGTCATGGTCAGCGTCCCGAGTCCCAGACTGAAGTAAGCCGTTTTCCGGGTCTTGTTGCGCAGATACAGCAGCCCCGCCGGAAGCACCATGGCGCAGCCAATGATGAAATTGGCCAGCTCTCCCACGCCGCCGGTCGTCGTCGGCTTGATGACGAGCTTGATCAGAATCTTGACTGTTTCTGTCAGAACACCGGCCACCGGTCCCAGTGCGAAAGTCCCGATCAGGACCGGGACTTCCGAAAAATCCAGCTTGTAAAAGCTCGGAGCCACGAAGGTCAGGGGCAGTTCCCACAGCATCAGCAGCGCACCGACGGCCCCCAGCATGGCGATGGTGACCAGATTCTTCGTATTTCGCAGCGTTTTCATGAAAGCCCAAAATCCTTTCAGAACAGCGGCGTCGGATATTTCCCTTCTTCCGCCATCTTTTTGAATTCTGCCGAAACGGAAGCCTTGTCCTCCGCATAGGTCAGACCGAACCAGGTATCCGGCGTCGGCAGCACGCGAACGGTGGCTTTTTCCGCCTTCAGCAGCTCATCCACGATCGTCGGCAGCAGATATTCCGCCTTCAGCGGATCGCTCTTCATAGCTTCTTCCAGGAACGGCACGAAGCCCTTTTCCAGTTCACGGAGCAGCACCGGCGAGAATCCCCACATATTCATGGAAACCAGCCCTTCCGGATCGATCTCCACTTCCTCGCCTTCAAACGTACCGGTCACGCGGCCGTCCTCGCGGCGGGCAATTCCCTTGGTCTCGTGAATCTCAACCAGCTGACCGGCCATATCCTGAATGCAGATGCCGCGGGTCACTTCCCCGTTGTCGCTCAGCGTATTCTTCACAATGAAGCCGGCCATCGCAAAACGGGCCTGCTGCGTCTCTTCTTCGGGCAGGTTCACCAGGAATTCATAGATGATGCGGAACGCCGTTTTTCCGTAGTAATCGTCCGCATTGATGACCGCAAAGGGACCGTCTATCAGCTTGGCTGCCGCAAGGATCGCATGTCCGGTTCCCCAGGGCTTTTTGCGCTCTTCGGGGCAGACAAAACCTTCGGGCAGATCGCCGATCTCCTGGAAGGCATAGCCGACTTCCATGATTTTTTCCGCGCGGCTGCCGATCACTTCCCTGAAATCTTTTTCCAGCGCTTTGCGGATAATAAATACAACTTTTTCGAAGCCGGCTTCCCGGGCATCGAAAAGGGAGTAATCCAGAATGATCTCGCCGGAGGGGCCCACGGACGCCAGCTGCTTGATGCCCTGTCCGAAGCGGGAGCCGATCCCGGCCGCCATCACTACCAGAGTAGGTTTTGTTTTCATATAATATACCTCCCTAAAGGAAAATAACGGAGGGTATTATACCATAGCCTCCGTGATCCCGCAAGACAAGAAGCCGTCTGTTTGTCCCGCCGAAACGGCCAATTATTTGACAAACTGCTCAATAGCCCGGTTCAGCTCCGCGACCGTGTCCATATCGCCCGATTCCACGGCCTCCACCAGACAGTGCTCGATATGATCCTGCAGGATGATCTTGCCGGCATTGGTGATGGCCGAGCGTACGGCTGCCAGCTGGATCAGCACCTCGCTGCAATCGACATCGGCTTCCACCATTCGCTTGACTTTTTCCAGGTGGCCGATAGCCCGCGCCAGGCGGTTTATGACCGCCTTGGTATTCTGGTGCTTATGCTTATGAGTATGCGTTATCACCGTACCGTCTTCCAGTACGTGCGTATGCGTATGCCTCTCTTCCGCCTGACCGGCCGCCCCTTTATTCTCTTCAGCCATACCGGAACGCTCCGTTTCCGTATATTCTCCGCTTCGCCGTTTCTTCCGCGAAGTCGGAACCATTGTAACGGATTAAAGCGTGAAAATCAACCGGCGGCCGGCACGGTCTTTCACAGTTTTTTCATATTATTCTTACAAAAAATGGCATTGATTTTTGACATTATTTCGTAGTATACTGCATGTGGTAGATTGCTGCCTAATTTGTATGCCATCATTGCTATAAAAAGGAGGATTCCCCTCAATGCAATATAAGAAAAAACTGTTATGGCTTCCGGTACTGCTTTTCGGACTGCTTCTCCTGTTCCGTCCGCTGACCGCTCAGGCGGCGCTGATCGACGACGGGACCATCGCCAACGGCGTATGGCTGGGTGATATCGATCTGAGCGGAATGACGCAGGAAGAAGCAACTGCCGCCGTGGAACAGTATTTCCGGGAACTGGAGAATTCCAGCGTGACCGTCAATGTTTTCGACAATCACGCCGATCCGGGTTCCACCGATCCCGCCTATCTGATCAACACGCTTCAGGTCACCTTAAAGGATCTGGGCTTTACCTGGTCTGCCGAAGACTCTCTGCGGGAAGCGACCCGGTACGGTCAGAGCGGCAAACTCATTGAACGCTATAAGCGCCTTCAGGATCTGAAGTACGATCAGGTCCGGCTGCCGCTGCAGTATTCCATCAATGCGGACACCGTCCGGAACTTTGTCTCCGGCCGGATCAGTCCTGAGGTCAACCACGGTGCCACCAACGCCGCCATTACCGCTTCCAATAAGAAGATCGTGATCACCCAGAAGGAAAAGTACGGGATCACGGTTGACGTGGGCAAAACCACCGAAGCGATCCTGGCTCTCTTTGAAGACGGGATCGCCAGTGATCTGTCCTGCGCCGCCGTCGTGACCTTCGAAGAACCGCAATATACTTCTGCGGACTTCTCCAAGATGACATCCATCCTGGGCGAATTCGTCACGAAAGTTACCATTACGGAAGCCAACAACAACCGCAACCACAACATCGATCTGGAAATGAAGACCTTAAACGGACACATTGTAATGCCCGGCGAAGTCTTCTCCGTCTGGAATGCGCTCGGCGGCGACACCACCCCCGAAAAGGGCTATCTGCCTGCCAACACCTTCTCCAACGGCGTGATGATCCAGGAAGAAGGCGGCGGTGTCTGCCAGGGCAACACGACCCTGTACAATGCCGCGCTGTTCGCGGAGCTGGAGATTGTAGAACGTCATCCTCATTCCATGGTCATCGACTATGTGCCGTTCTCCCGCGACGCGGCTCTTTCCTGGCGCAACAAGGATCTGAAGTTCCGCAACAATACAGACGCTCCCATCTATATTGAGACCTATATGTCCGGAACCGATGTGGTAGCCCGAATTTACGGCCACGAGACCCGTCCTGCCGGCCGTGTGGTCCAGTTCAAGACCGTCGTAATCAAGCAGGAAGAGCTCATGCCGATCTATAAGTTCGACAAGTCAAAGAATCCCGACAAGCCTGTCGTGACCGGCAACGTTCACGCGGATTCCGAATCCACCTGCACCAAATATGTCTATCAGAACGGCAAGCTGATTGAAGAAACCGAGATCGCACACGATTACTATCAGCCCGAGCAGCAGACCGTTACGATCTACTGCAACATGCTGAACCTGTATGTCCGGGGCGAGCAGGGCAAGGAAAGGATCTATACCGAAGACGGCGACGCGCTGCTGCTCAACCACCGCGGCGTTCCGATCTATGACGCCAAGACCGGCACTTACCTGCTGGAAAAGTATTATCAGGTCGACGCCAACCGCTTCGCGAAGGAAGATGCCAACGGCAATCCGATCCGCAACAACGTACCTTATTCAACCACACCGAAGATGCCTTCCGATATCTATGCCGAGGGCAAGAGTGCGGAAGAGCTGAAGAACCAGCTGGAGTCCATGGGGATGAACGTCGAGTTCGAGTATGTCACTTCGAGCAAGCCTGACGGCACGATCACCTATGTCTACGATAAGGATAAGGGCAAGCAGGGCGGCGAGATCCCGTCCGGTTCCGTTCTGACCAAGGGGATGAATATTGTCATCCAGGTCGCCGGTGTTCCCGACTTTACCATCAGCTTCGATGCGGGCGGCGGCTCCGGCACCATGGCTTCCGTCTCCGTTAAAAGCGGCGCCTACACACTTCCTTCCTGCACCTTCACCGCTCCCGGCGGAAAGGAATTTGACAAGTGGGATCTGGGCGCTCCCGGTGCGAGCATCACGGTCAGCGGCGACCTGACACTGACCGCGATCTGGAAAGAGAAACCTACCGAGCCGGCTCAGACGTTTACCGTCAGCTTCAACGCAGGCGGCGGCTCCGGTTCCATGAGCGCCGTTACGGTCGAGGCCGGTTCTTATACCCTGCCCGGCTGCAGCTTTACCGCTCCCGCGGGGAAAGAGTTTGACCACTGGGATCTGGGTGCTCCCGGAACCCCCATCACCGTGAGCGGCGACATCACCGTGTACGCCGTCTGGAAAGATGCGGTACCGCCCGAATCACCTACCGCGCACGAACACAGCTATGGCGAGTGGACCACGACCAAGGAAGCCACCTGTACCGAAGCCGGGCAGAAGACGCGCCGGTGCTCCTGCGGCGATGAGGAAATCCAGTTTATCGATCCGCTCGGTCATGACTTCGGAGAGTGGACGACCGTTCAGGAACCGACCGGGACCTCCGATGGACTGAAGAAGCGGACCTGTTCCCGCTGCGGACACGAAGAAACCGAAACGATCCCCAAACTCGTTTATAAGATGCCTGCCGATATCTATGACAGCGGCAAGAGCGCCGAAGAGCTCAAGAGCCAGCTGGAAGCGATGGGAATGAATGTCACGACTGAAACTCTGGGTAAGGGAATCTCTTCCAAGCCGGCCGGAACCATCACACTGGTTTATGAAGCAGGCGCGGGCGAGCTGAGTCCCAGTCAGGTTCTGGAACCCGGAACGAATATCGTCATCCAGGTGAGCGGCGGCCCGGCGGATCCGGAGCCCAGTTCCTCCGAATCCGCGGCTGATCCGTCCCCGTCGGACTCCGGCACACCGTAAGAGAAGCCGAAGCCAGACTGAAAAACCGGGATCTGTCAGACTACTCTGACAGATCCCGGTTTTTTGTGCAGCCGCATTTTACCGGCTCTCTTATTCTTTATCTTTCCTTCCCGGAAGGTGGCTCATCACCGTCTCTTTGATTTCCCTGATATCCTTGACCGGCAGCTGATCCAGCAGATCCGGCACCAGCTTCTCGGTGCGGATATCCGGCTTGCTCAGGAAGAACAGTGCCAGCGTATCCGGGCCGACATGCGCGCCCGTGACCGGCTCATAGCACACGTTCAGGATCTCCTTCGGCGGGCGGTCCAGCTGCAGCAGGCCGATCAGATAGTCCGCGTCTTCGGGGCAGTCCGCATGCGCGATCCCGACGGTCTGCGTCTCCGGCTCCACCACAAAGGTATTGTAAATCTTTGCCAGCGCGTCGAGTGCCTTCCGCCTGCCGCGGAACTTGCTGAAGGTAACGATCTTGCCCTCCTCATTTCCCTTAAGCAGCGGCTTAATCTTCAGCATGCTGCCCAGGATAGCCGTAAAATTGGACAGACGGCCCATCCGGCGCAGATGCATTAAATCGTCTACGGTGAAGACCTGGCACATCCGCACAGACAAGGCCCGCATCTCGGCAGCGGTCTCTTCCAGCGAACAGCCCCGGTCTCTCATGTCTGCCGCCCTTAAGGCAATCAGGCCCTCGCCCAGCGAAGCGCCGATCGTATCGACGACTTCCACCGTATGCTCCGGGTATCTGGTCTGAAGCTCCAGCGCTGCGAGTCTGGCCGAATTGCAGGAGCCGCTGATTCCGGAGGACATGCTGACAAAAAGAACGTCCCTTCCCTCCTTCAGCGACGGCTCAAAGCAGTCCATAAAGCTCTGCGGATTGATCTGAGAAGTCGTAACGATACGGCCATCTCGGATTGCCTGATAAAAACCGTGTCCGTCAAAGGCTTCTGTATCTTCGCACTGATATTCCTTTCCGTCATAATAATACGAATAAGCCAACACACCGATCCCGCGTTCCCTCAGCATGGGCGTAGGCAGATTAGCCGAAGTATCGGTGATAACATCAAACATACCTTTGTTCCCCATTTCATTGTGTATTATATTTAGGTTAATCGGTTTTACGTTTTCTGTCAATAGACATTTATTATTCCGCTTTTCCGGTTTCTTTTTTCCCTCTTCTATGCTATACTACAGATACAGACACCGACAGGTGCCCTGATCGTCCCATCATTTCGCCTGCGCGTGCCTGTTAGAACACGATAAGGAGTGAACGCGATGAATTTCAAACTCACAACAGGTAAAAATTTTGAAGTGACTTCCGCCATGGAAGAACTGCTCACCAAAAAGCTGGCTAAGCTGGATCGTTTCTTTGTTTCCAATACGGATGCCGAAGTATATATGGGCATGACCAAAAGTAAAGCTAAAGTAGAAATTACCGTTCCAGTACGGGCCGGAGCGATTCGTTCCGAGAAAAGCGGCAACGACATCTATGCGCTCATCGACGAAGCCGTCGATTCAATGGAAAAACAGCTGAAGAAATACCGCGGCAAACTGCATGACTCCTGGCAGAGCGGTGCGGGCAATCAGTATGAACCTACCCCGCCGGCAGAAGAAGATACGATTCAGATCGTCCGCACCAAGCGCTTCGCCGTAAAGCCGATGGACGCTGAGGAAGCCTGTCTTCAGATGGAACTGCTGGGACACAGTTTCTATATGTTCCTGAATGCCGAATCCGGAGAGGTCAACGTGGTTTACCGCCGCAACGACGGGGCCTACGGCCTGATCGAACCGATCCTGGACGATGAAGATTAAACAAACAAGCGGACCGTTTCGGTCCGCTTCTCTTATCCATGAAAAGGGGCCGCTGCGAAGCGGCCCTGATTTTTTAATCGCCCAGAACGTTCTGGATCGTGATGAACTTAGTCCAGTCGATGGTATTGACCCGAACCTTCAGGCCCGTGGTCGGCGCCTCCACGATCATGTACGCTCCATCCGGCCGCTGCCCGATATAGATCGAGACGTGGCCGAGTCCGGCAGACGGATTATCCGTATTGTAGCAGATAATATCGCCCGGGCGGGCTTGCGTGATCGAAACGACCTTAACGCCCATGCGGGCAATGCTGTAGGAGGAGTGCGGCAGATAGATGCCGTACTGCGCGTAGATCGCCTTGATAAAGCCGGAGCAGTCCGCGCCGCGGTTTAAGTCTTCCCAGCCCCAGACATAGTCCAGCACACCGACGTACTGCAGGGCGTTCATCACGATATTGCGGCGCAGGGTGGAGGTTCCCGCCGGGATCCAGGAGCCGTAATTGCGGTCGTTCTCTGCCGCCGCGGCGGCACGGGACGCAGCCAGTGACGCCTGCCGGCTGGCTTCTTCGCTCGAAGCCTTCCAGGCTTTGTATTTGCTTTCCGCTACAGAGGACTCATACAGGGACTGAGCCCGGCTGCGGCTTTCCGCCTCCGATACCCGGCGGATGGATTCCGCGATGGATGCCTGCTGAGACTCCCAAATGGATTCAGCTATCGAACGGGAGACAGACTCGGCGCGGCTGTTGTCCAGGCTGTTCATCAGCCAGATCGCCTCACGGGCCGCCGCCGCATTCTGCTCTTCCACTTCCTTGGAAACCGCTGTCCGCAGCTCCCAGCTCAGCTCGATGCTGTTATTCGGGACATAGCCGTAGATATCGCCGGTCTCACCCGAAGCGTACAGTACCCGGGTGAAATACGTTCCCTGATAATCCACTTCATATTTTGTACCGCTGTACAGCGAAGCCAGCGTATCACTGCCGGTGTCCGCATCACGGTACAGACGCTGCGCATCGTTTTTGATCGTTGCGTAAGTGGTTACGATCCCGCTGATGATCTCCGCCGCTTCGTATCCGCTGACAAAGAACTCCGCTTTCACGTAGCCTTCCATCTCACCGGACTGAATATGATACCAGAGTCCGTCTTCCGCATAAACATTGTCCAGTACGGTCGCGGTGGTGTTGTAATACATTTTACCCAGACGGGCGGAGGCGGCTGTCGCTTCTTCGCGTACATTGACGCTGCCGGTACCGCGGAAAACGATCACATTTTGCTGACGCAGCTCCGCCAGCTTCCGCAGACGCATGCTGCGAAGCAGGCTTTCTTCATAATTGTCCGAAGTGTTGTCGTAAGAACGTCCCGTTATAACGGCTACCGCTTCCTGCGTATTGCTGGCCTGATCGCGCATCTTCAGGAACTCAAGAACCGTCAGTTCTTCCTGAGTCAGAACCGGGTCCGATTCGGCAGGGGCTTCCGTCTCAGCCGGATCTTCCGTCGATTCCTCCGCAGGCAGGGTTTCTTCCGTCGATTCTTCGGATTGCGGCTCGGTTTCGCTGGATCCCACCTGAGGTCCCGCCTCGGGCAGCGTCTGATCCGCAAATACCGATAAGCCTCCTGCCAACAGACAGAGGCACAGCAACCAGGCCCATATTTTTTTCATTTTTGCGTTTTGAATCATATGGTTTTTCCCTGTAATTCCCAAAAAGGCAAACCAGTACTAGGAAAGTACTGATACTTCGAGCGTATTATAACAAACTGCGACTGCAATGTCAAGTTTTACTTTTTTCGTCAAATTTTCGCGATATATTGGACCGGCTGTCTGAAGCGTCTACCAGATTTTGTGGTTAAACAGGCCAATCTGCCCTGATACAAGAAAAAGTCCCGCAGGACTTTTTTAAAAAAATATTTTGTATTTTTTTCGCTCCCCGAGCAGGGCTCGAACCTGCAACACCTCGGTTAACAGCCGAGTGCTCTGCCATTGAGCTATCGAGGAATGGAGCGGAGAAGAAGGGATTTGAACCCTTGCGCCGCTTCTCACGACCTACTCCCTTTCCAGGGGAGCCCCTTCGGCCAGCTTGGGTACTTCTCCAAAGTTAAACAGTTCTTATAAAGCAGGGCGGGCCTGCGATCTATATGAATCGGTTTTGCACCGCCCTACTATTATAGTTTTCCCCGCCGCGTCTGTCAAGCGGATTTTTATCTTTTTTTACTCCGACTTTTCTCCGGCCACCTGATACATCCGTTCGTCGGAAATCACCGCCGTCACGTTCAGGTCCCGGGCGAACAGTCCCGCCAGCTCCTCTGCCGGCATGAGGCCGTTGGAAACCCGGCTCGCCGAACCGCGATGGTGTGCATCGATCGTCTCCCGGCTCGCCCCGTGTGCTACCGTCAGGATCCCGCCCGGCTTCAGCAGCGAAGACAGCCGGCGGATCAGACGCTCCGGATCCGGAAAATGCGGAAACGCATTGTACACAACGATGCAGTCAAAATGCTCCTCAAACGGCTCCGTTTCCACGTCGCCGCACAGCACCCGGACTTCCGGCTGCGGGAACTTGGAGCGGGCGATCTCCGCCATTTTCGGCGAAATATCGATAGCTGTGACAGAGCAGACGCCGCGCTTCAGATAATCAGGAATCAGGACCCCGGTTCCGCAGGCAACGTCCAGTACATCCTTGCCGGCCGAGATGCCGGCACGGTCCAGAATCACCCGGATGATCTCCTCGTTCCGGATCAGATCCGCATCCCAGCCGGCTGCCAGCCGGTCAAAGAAACTGATTACTTCCTTCGTTTCAATCATTGCTTTAGTTGAAGAAAGCAGCAATATCGATCTTCTGGTAACCGCCGAAGCTGGACGGCGCAGCCGCTATCTGATCAGCCAGTTCCTGACCCAGGAACATCTTCGTGACCTCGTTGACCTTGGCGGTCATGTCGATATCCTCAAACAGGCCGGGGTAAACGGTCTTGGCAATGAACCAGGTATTGATCAGCGCGATCTCAAAGTTGGTGTAGTAGGCATTGTAAGCCATTTCCAGATAAACTTCCCCGTCCTTCCAGGCCTTGCAGGTATCAAACATGGTCGGATCGTCTTTATAGAGCGGCTTGATATTCTTGACCGCAGCGGCATCTATGATAATGATATCCATCGTCTCGCCGAGCGTAACAAACTTCTCGGCTTCGATCGCCTGGATTCCGTTCTTTTCCAAATCCGTCACCGCGTTTTTCACGTTCGCGACCCTGAAGGAAATGTAGTTCTGAGCCGTCATCAGATGGTTGGTGGTGCTCCAGTTGCCAAGGCCGCAGATATAAACAGTAGGCTTATCCGCCTCGGGGATATAGGCCGTACGGCGGGTGATCTCGGCACGTTCCGCTTCAATATAGCTGCACAGGGCTTCCGCCTTCTCTTCGTTACCGAAGATCACGCCAAGTAATTTCATGCTTTTTGTGAACGCATCTGCAAAAACGCCTTCCGGGCCCGCTTTAAGCGTAATCACCGGAACGCCGAGCTGAGCCTGCAGCGCATCTTCCTTGTCCGCATCTTCAAATTCGGAGATAACGATGTCGGGATTGCAGGCCAGGATCTTCTCCGCTTCAGCCGTCTGGGCATTCGGGCCGCCTACGCCGCAGGACGGCAGCAGCGCAAACACATCACTGAAGGCCAGCATATAAGGGCGCGCCACCGAATCGAACATCTTCGGCCGCTCGGACAGGCTGAGATTGTCGATATCCTCAACGCCGCACAGCAGCTTTACGTCTCCGATATAGCTGTACATGCGCAGAGCACCCGCTCCGATGCATACGACGCGGGTATAGCTGCCCGGAATCACTTCGACTTCCCGTCCGATTCCGTCGGTAATCTTTACCTTTTCAGGCTCGGCCTGCGTGGTTTCTGCCGGAGCCGGAGTGGTTTCTGCCGGAGCCGGGGTCGTAGCCGGAGCTGTCGTTTCCGGAGCCGTCTGGGCCGGAGTCGTTTCTTTCTGAGCTCCGCAGGCACAAAGCGCAAGCATCAGAATCACAGCCAGTAAAGCCCTCAGTTTTTTGCTTTTCATCTTCTCTCTCCTTCGTTAATAAACAGTTTTCTGTTGTCAACTTCTATCATTCGTACTTCTGCATCATAGATTTCTTTGATAACGACCTCGGTAACGATCTCCGGCCCGCCCACATAGCGGATCCGGCCGTCTTTCATGAAGAAGAAGCGGTCGCCGAGTTCCATCGCCTGATTCAGATCATGCAGGGAAATCAGGATCCCTATCCCCTTCTCCCGGGCTGCCCGCCGCGCTTCCGCCAGGATCAGCTGCTCATTCGCAATATCCAGATTCCCCGTCGGCTCATCGAAGACCAGCAGCCTCGGTTCCTGTGCCAGCGCACGGGCGATCGCGATCTTCTGCCTTTCGCCGCCCGAAAGCTGCTCCACGTTCCTCGCGGCAAACGCCTCCAGTCCCATGTCATGAAGGATCCGCTCCACGGTCTCTTCATCCTGCTTTCCGGCCCGGAAGCCAAAGCGGGATACTCGCCCGAGAAGGACCGTATCGAAGACACTGAGCGCCCCGAATTCGATCTGCTGCGGTACGTAAGCGATACGCTCAGCCCGCTCCCGGCGGCTCATCTTCAGCAGATCTTCACCGTCAAACAGCATTTGCCCTCCGTCCGGCTGCCGGATCCCGAGGATGTTTTTAAACAGTGTCGTTTTTCCGGAACCGTTCCGGCCGAGCAGCAGGCCTATCTCCCCGTCTCGAAGTGTCAGGCTGACACCGTCCAGCACCCACGGAGAGCGTCCCGAATAGCGAAAACGTAAATTCTTTATTTCCAGCATCAGTTCCGCTCCCCCTTCCGTGCAAAGATAATCGCGAGGAAGAACGGCGCTCCCAGCAGTGAGGTGATGGCACCGACCGGCAGTGCCGAACCGTTGCCGATGCTGCGGGAAAGCGTATCCGCCAGCAGCAGAAGCAGACTTCCGGTCAGGGCGGAAGCCGGTACGGACACGCGGTGATCCTGTCCCAGCAGTTTCTTGGTCACATGCGGACAGATGATCCCGACAAAGCCGATGATCCCCAGGAAGGAAACGCAGACAGCCGTGAGCAGGGAAGCGATGAGCAGGGACAGAAAGCGCAGACCGTCCACCCGGACGCCCATGCTTCTGGCTGCCGCATCACCGCTCAGCAGCGCATTCAGTTTCCAGCTTAAAAGGGAAAACAGCAGGATACCCGGCACGACCACCGCCGCCATGATCCCGTCAGTGCGGTAGGTGGCACGCCCCAAATCTCCAAAAGTCCAGATCACCGCTGCCGAAAGTCCGACATCCGTCGCATAAAACTGCAGGATGGTCGTAGCAGCCGTCCAGACCGAACCGATCGCGATCCCCGCCAGCACTACCACACCGGGCTGGAAGGCCTTAAGGCGGCACAGCCCGAGGACGAGCAGAATGGAGAGCGTCGCGAACAGGAACGCGACGACCGAAGTTGCATAGGGATTGGCCCCCGCGGTATAGCTGTTCAGGTTATTGCCGGTGGACAGAAAGCCTCCCGCAAACGCGATCAGGGACAGGTTCGCGCCGAAAACCGCCGCATTGGATACACCCAGCGTGGAAGGAGAGGCCATGGGATTGTTCATATTGGTCTGCATAACCAGGCCTGACACCGAAAGCCCCGCCCCGGCGAGGATTGCTGCCAGCACCCGCGGAATACGGATGTTCCGGATGATCCGCACCTGTGCGGCGCTGCCCTTCCCCATCAGAGCCGCCAGGCATTCCGCTACTGTCATATGAGAAGAGCCGACAAACAGGCAGACTGCTGCCAGTACGAAAACAGCAACGGCCAGCACGAGAATGACCGCCGTCTTTTTTCTTTTGCTCTTCTGCAGTGATCTTTGTAAGTCCATGTCACAAGATTATGCCGCCGGGCTGCAACTGTGCAAGCCCCACGGGGGGATATTTTTTATACGAAAAAGGAGCCCGTAAGACCCCCTTTCTCTCAGCGAAGTCTGCTGTTTCGGCTGCCGGCTTTCCCGGCCCGGTACAGCGTCAGATCTCATCCAGCGGATAGATCGGCCGCCTGACGTTCCGATAGTTCAGCTTAAGCGGATCCACTTCCACGGTCCCCGGGCAGTTGATCGGGAACATTTTTTTGCTCTTCGGTCCGAATGCCGCGCGGTAATGGACAGCGGATTTGACGACCAGAATATCAAAATCACCCAGCATCAGGCCGTGGCTCTGGAAGATCTCAATGTCATAACCCTGAATCGGAATGGAGCCCACGATCACACTGATCCCGTCAATCAGAATCACGGCCGACCGCTTCAGATCAAATCTGACGCCGCCGTGCATGGGACCGCGGTTGTAGAACACCCCGTCGGAAAGCGTCTTGACATAGGCGCGGCAATGAATGGGCTGTCCCAGCTTCTCCGGTGCTTTTTTGCCTCCGAGTTCAAGTTCCACCCAGGCACCGACGCCGGCCCGATGACAGATTTCCACGGTTTCCGGATCGCAGATCGTGGCTACCGCTACCTTTTTCACTTTTCTTTCCAGCAGTTTTCTCAGCAGATGGGTCCCGTCACTGGAGGATCCCGAGCCCGGATTGTCCGTCACGTCCGCAAATACCACGGTTCCGTCGATCGTCTTCTGTTCCTCAAGCGCTTCCTCCACGGTGTAGATCTCCATCCGGGAAAGTGCATCTTTATGCGCCAGTGCCGTCGCTTCGATCTCGGCAATCGCCTGCTCCGCCAGCTCTTCGTCATTATCCGTTACCACTACAGCCGAGGCAGATGTATAGACCGTATCAGCCAGATAGAAGCCGTGCAGGAAGTTCGCGCTCAAGATCCCCGGAGTTTCCTCATTATAGCGGTTCAGGACCTTTTTCATCGGAGCATAGGCTTCCGTCGCCGTCGCAACCAGTGAAAGCATCAGCGGAATCTGTTTCCAGCGCATGACCGGGTGTGCCTTTCCTTTAAGGACCTGTACCATCAGTCTGGACGCCTCCAGCCCCCGTTCGTACATGTCGGAATGAGGATATTCGCGGTACGGGAAAAAGGCCGTCGCATTCTCAAGCATCCGCTGTGAAAAGTCTGTATGAAGATCCAGCGTAGCGATCACCGGCAGATCGTTGCCGACCGTCTTCCTCAGCGCTTCCAGCAGATTCCCCTCGCCGTCCTGATCCTCTTCGGTGACCATCGCTCCGTGAAGAGAAAGAACGATCCCGTCGAGCCTGCCCGCCTTGCGGCAGTCCTCCAGCAGCGTATCCCTGATCCTGTCAAAGGCTTCCTTCGTGACCATGCCGGAAGGCTCTGCGATCGCCGCCAGCGAAGGGATGATCTCGATATTTTCCTGTTCCAGCACCTCCATGATCCCGCCTAACGGGGTGTGCGTTCCTTTGAACTTGCGGACAAAGTCATCCCCGAACAGCAGGTCGCGTTTGGCAAACTCCGCCAGTCCCGTCGAATACGGCCAAAAGGTATTCGTCTCATGAAAAACAGACCCGACTAACACTCTGAACATAACTGCACTTCCTTTTTAAATGATTCTGTACCAGGCATATCCTGCCCGTATTCTACCACGGATCCAGCACACTGTCATCCTCGGAAAATACCCAGGGCTCCGGTTCAGACAGAATTTCCACACCGGGATGGTTTTTCATGCGCTCCGCCATGGTTTCCGAGACCAGGATATCCTTCAGATGCAGGGTATCTTTTATGCGGATAATATCCGGCTCTCTGCCCGTATACGAACAGGTTTTGATCGCGCACTGAATCGCAAGCTTGTCCGTATCCATCATCATGGGGATCGCATCTGCCTGTACGCCGGTATGGGTAATGGAATTCGGGTAGGTCAGCAGGATATCCCCTTTTTCAAAAATCCTCTTGTTGATGATGTCCGCATTTCCCACGCCGCCCATGCTGCCGTGACTCTCATCGGTAAGATTCAGCGTAACGACACGGGTGGCAAAAAAATGATCGTAGTGCTTGATAAACGAGCGGCCGGTGATATTGGAATCCATGCCGCTGCCGCTGATATTTTTCCCCATCCAGTCCACGACCAACACATCGCAGCGATCGGTCAGCAGGCGGGGCATAAATGTTTTGGAACGGGCCAGCAGTCCTGGCTCCTCTTCGGGGATCTCCTCCGCTGTCAGGGCGTAGATTTCCCGCGTCTGATCGTAGGCGTTTTCAAGCAGGCCTACCGCGAAGAGGATCTTCGCGTGTGCAAGGATCGTCCGCCCGATCTCTTCTATATAGTGCGACATCTTGGCAAAGCCGGCCTGATGGCAGAACGAGGCGCCGATCTGTTTTCCCATGCCGATGACCATCATTTTCATAAGGCCGCTTTCGTATTTGCCGGCCACCGCCGGATGGGCCTTGATCCGGTTGATCACGATGATCCCGTCCGCCTCTGCTGCGTACTTGTCGATATTTGCCGGCAGCCCCGAGGGCGTCTTCGCCAGCTCCACGGTCTCCATAGAGGACAGGATCGGACAGCCGCAGTATTCTTCTGTAATTCCGTAAGATTCGCAGATTTCCTTCTGCCCCTGCGCCGTGCTGCCGCCGTGAGATCCCATGGCCGGGAAAATAAACGGGTGCGCGCCTTTTTCTTTGCAGAAAGCGGCTACGGTTCTGATCACAAGGGCGATATTGTCGATGCCGCGGCTGCCGGCAGTAATAGCGATTCGCATCCCCGGCCGGACAGTGGAGGCTATCTGCGGCTGATTCAGCCTTTCCCGCAGTGTTTTTTCCACTTCTTTTTCACGGGTTCCGTCAAAGTGCTGCCGGACACGCAGCATACGCGGGATCGGTACATCCCGCAAAAGATCGTGTATCACATTCGACATAGCTTGCCTCCTGTCCGTTTACGCTTTGCTTGCTTAATAAATGTAACACATTCGCTTATTTTTCGCAAATAATACAAATAATTAACCTTATAGAAAGAATTCGAACGCCAAACCCTGTCATCCCTGTCCGATCCCAGCAATGCCTTCCAGCAGTTCACGAAAGTTCCCTCTCAGGAAGTGCCTGTATTCCGGGTGATCGGCGGCCGCCTCATATTCTTTCCGTATGGTTCTTTGATTCCACGCTCTCATTTTCTCACTCATTTCTTCATAGCGGAGAATGGTGATAAGCCCCTCTTCTTCCGCCTGAAGGATAGCTTCATAGGCATCCGGGACAAATTCCACATGGGTTACCGGTACCGGCAGACTGCTGGTGGCAGCATCCGGAATATGAGTCTGAAAACCGGAATCTGTAATGCTTTCGGCGGAATAAATGTAAGCAGATGCCCCCTTATAGGTACTGATCAGGGCATTCGGGTAGTATTCCTGCAGGCACAGGGTACCGTCCTTGTTAAAGCCGTAAGGCCCCCAGCTCTGACACTTCCCTTCGTAGGCAAAGCCGGTCTCCCGGCAATACTTCTCGATGGCATTGCTGAGATAGACCAATACATTTTCTCGCTTTTTTGAGAAATAAACCAAAGGGACGCCGTGGCTGGAGACCCGGGGCTCCAACACCTTAATGCCTGCCGTGGCAGAAGCGTGATAATACATAGAATTTCTCCAATCTCGCGCCACACGGGAGTGGCGCAGTCGTGCGCATACTCTTTTCTCCGTACAGATAAAGGGCCTTCCGGCCCT
>JAEEGL014033371.1_pt1 | contig 22184 bp, 16 predicted proteins | sample 9134231 | NCBI WGS metagenome assembly JAEEGL01 (sample SAMN16246548, study PRJNA631951) | gut metagenome | biome: gut microbiome; feature: rumen; material: fiber-attached | host: Bos | place: Iran: Karaj | collected 2018-10 | reverse complement strand
TATCCAGAGATCGAATGGTATGAGGGCGATAAACTCGTTGCCGAGACGGACAAAACCGAGACTCCCGGTTTCTTCTGTCAGGACTGCGGTATCGTTGCGGGAGTTTTCTTCCGCATGAGACAGGTCGGCTTCACCAAAGACTACGATTACGACATCGACGACAATATCGACAAGCTCCCGACCAAGCACTGTCCAGAGTGCAATACAGAGCTCGATATCGACTATCCGCGCTGTCCGGAGTGCGGGTACATATTCTGATGACAACCGCTTATGCGGTAAAATAAATGGAGGTAAACTCAATGACTTACAAAGAAAGCTTTATCAAATTCATGGTTGAATGCGGAGTTCTCACTTTCGGCGAATTCACGCTGAAAAGCGGCAGAAAGGCTCCCTACTTCATCAACTGCGGAAACTACAAGACCGGCGCTCAGCTCGCTAAACTCGGCGAATACTACGCTGAATGCATTCACGCTAACAATATCCCGGTCGATACCCTCTTCGGACCCGCTTACAAGGGTATACCGCTCGCTGTTTCGGCTGTTGTCGCTCTCAGCAACAAGTTTGGTATAGACGTGAATTACTGCTTCGACCGCAAAGAGGCTAAAGACCACGGCGAAGGCGGAATGTTCGTCGGCAAGACACTCACCGACAATGAAAAAGTCATCATCATTGATGACGTTATGACTTCCGGAAAGGCTCTCCGCGAGTCCATGCCCAAGCTCAAGGGTGCGGCTGATGTCGACGTTACAGGCATGGTCATCACCGTTGACCGTATGGAAAAGGGCACTGGCGACCTCTCTGCTGTTCAGGAAGTAAAGCGTGATTTTGGCGTCACAGTTTACCCCATAGTTACAATGGAGGATATCATCGAGGCTATACGCAACGATATCGTTCCCGGTAAGGAGTACCTCGATAAAATGCTCGAATACAGAGCTACATACGGAGTATGAGTCAAAAGGCGCAGGGATATACCCTGCGCCTCTTTTTCGAATGCATAAGTTAATTATTTATTTGCAATACAATTGCTAATTATAAATATATTTTCTTTTGTCATAAAATACGCTTGATTTCGTACTCATTATTATATATAATAATGATAGAGTCATAAATAATATGTTGATTATTCACAGTTATGAAAGGAAAATATGAAAAAGGGCGTGAGACTATGACTAAAAATGCAAGGAAATTGAAAGGTTTTACACTTATTGAGTTAATTGTTGTAATCTCTATTATTGGTGTTCTTGCAGCTATACTTATACCGACAATGACAGGCTACATTAAAAAAGCTAAGGTAGCGTCAGCGATTGAATCGGCAAAGACTATCAAGACGTCGGTTGAAAACTCTCTTACATCAAGATATGGAGGTTCCTTCGAGGACGACGGCGAATTAGGTGAAGCCTTAAACAAAATTCTCTATCTTGACCAGAAAAGCGATAAGACTAAACGAGAAGTAGAAATAGTTGGAGCTTTTACGAACAAAAGTTGGTATATGTATAAGAGCAAAAATTCGAATGGCGGTAAGTCTCAGAAGGTAGATACTGTAATTGCCGGCGGACTTGATAAGACTTTTAATGAAAAATGGGTAAAAGGCACTGGCAATAATCCGCTGAGCTACGGAAGCAAAGGAACATGTCGACAATATCTGAAGGATAATAAAACCAACGTCGGACTTGTTATTGTATACGATATAGACTGTTCTGTTCGACTGCTTCAGATCTACCGTAAAGGCATACTGGTCACATACGTCAACGGTGAATACATCGCTAATACCAACAAAAACGCTCGCTTTGTAGGCACCAATGTATGGAGCTCGATCTATTCAGACGCAGGAACCTCAACTGATGATGAATTGTATAAGATTTCCCTGTCAGACAAACAAATAAGAGATGACGGCAAGGAAGGCGGCTGGTATAGTTGATACGTATTATGTGCTGTATACAGCAATTTCAAAAATCGAACAATGCATAAAAAGACTGCCGGACCATTGATTCAAGGTCCGGCAGTCTTTTTTATTTGTTGTAAAATTCTTGTACAAGCTCGTCATCGCTCCATACACCATTTACAGTTTCACCGTTCGCATAGGTGAAAATGCCTGAGCCATTTCTCGAACCGTCACGCCATTCGCCGTCATATGTACTGCCGTCGGGATAGGTGTATTTTCCGTTTCCGTTCGGCTTGTCGAAGCGCCATTCACCCTTATATTCTGAGCCGTCCGTACTTTTGTATACGCCTTTTCCGTGTCTGAGGTCAGCCTTCCACTCGCCCTCATACCTGTCACCGTTGGAGTATTCCTCAATTCCGTAACCGTCCGCAATTCCGTTTATCCAGTTGCCGTCATAGACCGTACCGGTCGCGTAAGTCATTCTGCCCTTTCCATGAGCTTTTCCGGCTTCGTTTACCTCGCCGTTGTATATCGCTCCGTTCGGGAATCTTATCTGCTTTTCTTCCATATTTACACTCCGTATCAGTCCTGAAGCAGACTAAAGAATACGCCCAACGCCTTGTTTATCGCGTCATCATCTTCGAGCCGGCAGGTCGTGTAGCTGATATATTTGCCGTCAGGAAGCCAGCCTCCGAGCTGAAACTCATCTTCGCCTTCCCTGCGCTTTTCTACTGTAAAACACATCATGTTGAGGAGCGGACTGTCAAATATGAGGAACATACGGGCACAAAGAGCCTGCTCCTCCGGCGCCGGAAAAGTTAGCTCAGCGATATATATGTCCTCGTCTGTAACGTCATTCTCCGGACACTTATACACCTCGGCATCGAACTGCTCCGGCACATATGGCATATCTTCTATGCCATTCTTTTCATATACGCCGCTTATTGCGGAATACAGCGATTCTCTGCCGTTTTTCGATATCATTGAAAGGAATTTTTCCTTATCCGAGAAAAACGCACACGGTATAAGCTTATGCTGAAAGAAATAGTCTGAATCAAAGTTTCTCATAAATCCAGCCTCCTTATTTTGATTTTTGATACTATTTGCATTTTAACATAATCCGCCTGAAAAGTCAACAAGGAGCAGACCGGATACGGCTCGCTCCCTGTTCAAGGTATTATGTATCAAGGCGCTGACGCTCTACAAGCTCGGCAAAAAAGCCTCCCTTAGCTATGAGCTCCTCGTAGCTGCCCTCCTCAATAACTCCTCCGCCGTCAAGGACGAGTATACGATCGCATCGGCGGATAGTCGATAGTCTGTGGGCTATGACGATACGAGTACAGCCCATTTTGTCAAGTGCTTCACTCACCTTTTTCTGCGTCATGTTATCAAGAGCGCTTGTTGCCTCGTCAAACATAAGTATCTTCGGCTTCGGAGCAACTGCACGCGCAATCATTAGTCTCTGCTTCTGACCGCCGGAAATGCCGCCCTGTCCCTCAGAGATGATCGTCTGCATACCCATTGGCATATTACGGATATCCTCAGCTATACCGGCAATCTCAGCGGCTTCCCACGCCTCATCGAGCGTGAGGTGAGGAGCTGATATCACTATGTTAGAGTATATGTCGCCCTGAAAGAGTCCTCCGCTCTGTATGACCGAGCCGATCCGTCTGCGAAGAGAGCCGAGTTCAAGGCTGTTCATATCCTTGCCGTCATAGTAGATAGCTCCCTTTTCCGGCTTCTCAAAGCCTAAGAGCAGTCGCATGAGCGTACTTTTTCCGCAGCCCGTCTTGCCGACTATCGCAACATATTCACCCGGCTTTATCTTCAGCGACATATTGTTCACAATGTACGGGGAATTCTCGCTATAACGGAAGCAGACATTGTTTAGCTCTATCCCGCCGCTAAGTTTTGTGACTATCTCCTTGTTGTCAGCTGTTTCCGGCTCTGCCTTGAGGAAAGGCTCTGCCATTTCGAGGATAGGCTTTATGTTTCCCAACGAAAGAGCGATTCCAGAAAGCATACTAAATGCTCCCATAACTGCTCCGTATGCGGCTGTAAATGCGAAATAACTTGATTGGTCCACACCACTCTCAGCCGCAAAATAATAAAGGATTATATTCGATACAAGTCCAATGCCTGTTGTGATAACTCCGTTTATCTTTATGAAGAGAGGCGGTGCGTAAACGAGCTCCGCTCCCTCGGAGTAGATATTGAGCCAGCGCGCAAAAAAGCGCTTTTCTGCTCCTGCAAGCTTGATTTTCTGCACTCCGCTTATCATGGCATATGTCATGCCTGATTCCTTTGCGGTGTGCTCCATATGCTTCTTGCTTATGCGTATCTGCACTACCGACGATACAACGGTGAATGTCACCGTCGTCAGTATTATCAGAAGCGAAGGAACTACCAGTGCCGGCGCAAAACGGAATATCTGAGTTATATACAGCAATGAGGTCAGCGACGTAAGACCTGTTCCCACGAACAAGCCGACTATCAGCGAGCAGAGACTGCTCACCGACTGAGAACGGCTCGTGAGTTCACCGGGACTGTACTTCCGGAAGAAGTTCGCCGGCAGGCTCATTATCCTCATCATCATTGCAGACTGAACACCAAGACTCGTTTTTATCTGCAGCCGCGAATTAAGCAGTGAGCTGATTGAGCTTATCAGATGCGAGGACATTGCTGTACATATCATGCATATCGCGATGCAGACAAGTATCCTCGTGCTGCCGCTGGTTATGACCGGTCCGGTAAGAGCTTTCGTTATCCTCGGCATAAGCATTCCAACACCTGTTACCGCAAGCGGAGCAAGTACCATGATAACAGAATCGCTCATCGTCATGCAGTTTTTCATGTATATCAGCAGGTCAGTGATGCTGAGTTTTTTCTGCGGGAACGGTCGGTAGAAGCAGTAAGCCTCACGCTCGAACTGTTCAGCCGTTCTGCGCGTAAGCTTTACTCTCTGACCGGTGCTTCTGTCGAGGAAGGAGTACCCGTATATTCTGCACGGGAGCAGAGCAACAGGCTCACCGCCGTCTTTTTTATAGGCGAGAATGGGTCCGAATGCGTCTTTCCACCAGTTTTCTTCAAGTGTGATACGGCGCTTCATGATGCCGTAAGGGCGCAATGCATGATCGAGCTGTGCCTCGTGCTCTTTTATGCTCTTGGGAATATCCGAAGATTTACAGTGATAGTATTTGAGTATATCGTCGATAGCCTGCTTGGTCACTGTATACTCGTCTTTTATCTTTGCGGCGATCCTGTGACCGAGAACAACTCCGGCCGCACGGAAGAAGGAGTCTTCAAACATCTGCTGGTCGAGGTCGTTTCTCTGCTTTATCTGTTTTTCAAACCAACCCAAAGCCTTCTCCCTCCTTTATTCATTGGTGACGAGCTCGGTATAAGCTCCGCCAAGAGCCATGAGCTCCTCATGAGTACCGCGCTCGACTACCTCACCTTTATCAAGGACGATTATCTCGTCGCAGTCACGTATCGTTGAAAGTCTGTGAGCGATGACTATGCAGGTTATGCCTCTGTCCTTTATCGACTTCACGACCTCATATTCGGTCTTGGCATCAAGTGCTGAAGTCGCCTCATCAAGTATGATTATGGAGGGGTCCTGTGCAAGAACGCGAGCTATCTCGAGCCTCTGTCGCTGACCGCCGGAGAGGTCGCGTCCGCCGGAAGTGAGTGTACACTGATAGCCGCCTTCACGCTCCATTATAGTCTCGTGCAGCTGTGAATCGCGGGCAGCAAGTATCATCTCGAAGTCCTTGACGGATTCGTCCCACATTTTTATATTGTCGGCAATAGTACCCTCAAACAGTGTGATATCCTGATCCACTACGGCTAAAGAGCCAGTCATTACCGAGCGGTCATGCTCTCTTCTGGGCTTGCCGTCGAAGAGTATCTCGCCGCTCCACGGCTCATAAAGTCCGGATATGAGCTTTGAGAGCGTTGATTTTCCGCAGCCTGACGTGCCCACGAATGCAACTCTTCCGCCCGGCTTTATATCCATAGAAAAATCGCGTATCAGCGGCTCTGCAAGCTTTGAGTAGCCAAAGCAGACGTTTTTCAGCTCGACTCCGCCTCTGAGCTTTTTCAGCTCACCTGATACGGAATTATCCGCCGCATTAGGGTCGGTCGGGTACTGCATGACGTCCTCGACGCGCTCCATCTGAGTGCGCATTTCCTGTATAGTCTGTCCCGCTGAAATGAGCATCGTCGCCGGAGCCATAAATGAGCCTAAAAAACCCTGAAACATCTGCAGCGAACCAAGTGTGAACTCTCCGTGCATGACAAACCACACACCAACTATCATTACTGCATAATTTGCTGCCTGCGTTAAGAAAGATGGTATCATGCCGAGGTAGTTGTTCATCTTCGCGGATCTCACCTGCTGTGAGTTGACCGACGCCTGATATCCTGACCATTTCTGGAAAAAGCCGCTTTCAGCTCCGCTCGCCTTTATCGTCTCTATCATCTCGATACCGGCAACTGTTGTCGCGTCAAGCTTCGCGCTGTCACGCTGCATTACGCGCGTGATATTAACGCGCTTCTCGGAAATTATCCGTGACATAAAGATATTCAGCACCAGTGTACTGATGCCTATTGCTGTCAGGATAAGGTTCTGCTTCAGCATGAGAACAAGATAGAAAAACATCATTATCGTGTTCAGCAAAAGCGGAGCAAATGTATTTACAAGAGTTCCGGCTATGTTCGCATTAGTAGCTTCACGCGACTGTATATCGCCTGCCATTCGCTGCGAGAAGAACTCCATAGGCATATGCAGAACCTTCCACATATACGATGTACTGCCGATAACTGTCATTTTTCCGTTTATTTTCAGGCTGTAGACCGTCTGCGCCCACGCAACTATGAGCTGCAAAGCAGCAAGAACTATCATAAAAGCAATGAACGGCATGAGCCAGTTTTTATTCTGTCCGGTAAGCAGTCTGTCCATGAATATCTTCGACATTATCGGATTGATAACTCCGAACAGCGACGATATCACCGTTGTGAGCATTACAAATGCAACGGCGGCTCCTGCGCCGATAAGGCGCTTTTTCGCGAAATCAAGCGTACTCCTGCGTTTGCCGCTCGGCTCAAAGTCCTTGCCGGGTACAATGTTTAAGGTTATACCGGTGAAGGACTTGTCGAACTCCTCAGGGCTGACATTTACCAAGCCTCTTGCAGGGTCGTTTATACAGGCATATTTTCCCTTGAAACCGTTCAGCACGACGAAGTGATTGAAGTTCCAGTGGATAACGCACGGAAATTCGCCTTTTTCCCTTATCGACTCCGGTGTGCGGCTATATGCACGAACATCAAAGCCGTATGACTTTGCAGCCTTTGCCATGTTCTTTGCGTTAGAGCCGTCACGCGATACTCCGCAATCGGCGCGTACCTGTTCGAGCGGTACCCATTTTTCGTAATACGCCATTATCATAGCAAGGCTTGCCGCTCCGCATTCAAGAGCTTCAAGCTGCATTATCACAGGCACCTTTGCCGCTCCCTTTTTGACCGGATGCTTTATCTTTTTTTTATTTCCCATTTTATGCCTCGTCAGTCGAATAAGAATTTGATAGGATGAATGCTTTCAGTAACGACCTTTACATCGTACTGACCGTCTGCCTTGTCTATAGGAGCATACGCTATCACTCTGCCGTAGTCGTCCTTTTCGACAGATGAGATGAGGTATTCGTCCTCGCCTATACGAACAGGCATTCCCGCTTCGAGCTCGTTTTTCGAGCCGTCAGTCACCATTATCATAGCCTGTCCGTTCTGTATTACGGCAATGCTATCAGCAACTGTTTCAAGTCTGCCCGCAAAGCTCCATACCAAAAGTCCGCTTAGAAGAACGATTATCGCCGCAAGCAGCACCCATATCCCCGGATTCGTGACCTTTAGATAGTCCGTAAGCTGCTCGGGAGAGGAAATGCGTTCTATCGACTTCTCTCTGAAAATACCCGTTTTCTGTTCAGCCATACCATTTTCCTCCGTTATTCAATGTTAAGCATATCAATGAAGCCCGTGACCTCGAAAACGTCCATAACATCGGGACGTACATTCCTGAGAACCATTTCACCCTGTTCTTCCATGATCTTCATAGCTGAGAGCAGTACACGCAGTCCGGCACTTGATATGTATTCAAGCTCTGCGAGGTCGAGCACAAGTTTTTCTGTATCTTCGAGTTCGGGCTCGAGCTTTTCTTCAAATTCGGGAGCTGTGAGGGTGTCAAGTCTGCCCTCGATAGCTGCTGTGAGTTCTGTTCCGTTTCTGATGATATTTACTGTCATGATGTTTTCCTCCGTAAGTTGTATCACTGCACGAGCGGCTGAACCGCTTTTGTCGATGTTTAACAGAATACATATATATTCATATGCTAATTATATCATATTTTATCCAAGATGTTATGAATAAGATATTAATATTCTATAAATTGTATTCTGCCCATGACAATCATATCCAGATAAGCCCTGAACGTCTGAACATCGGGATATACGTATATAAAACGTCTTGGGACTGACATTGTATGAGATACGGCATAAGAAAAACCAGATCCATTTATTTCCCGAAGCAGAAAACAGATAAATATGTTAAGTTAGAAACAAAAAATCATTGACTTTGTATCAGCATAATGGTATAATTGTTTAAAATCAGTAGTTATAATCATGAAGGAAATATTAAAATGGACAAGAAGTATTATTCAGCTCAAACTATATTCAATGCCTCTATCATGCTGTTTTTTGGAGCTCTTTTCCTTATCGGAACGTTCAGTGACAAGGCAATCGCAGATTTCCTTTATTCACCGGACAGCCAAGCTGTAAAGCTCGCGACCTCTGTCGGAGTTTACCCTTTCTTCGCCGCAAGTGTGTTTCTCTTAGGAGCTCTTTTTGAGTGTACTGTCCATTCGCAAAAGAAAAAAACGGTCAGGTATATCCTGTGTGCCGCCTGCATCGTTTTCGCTGTATTCAGCGGATTCATCGGCGGCGGAGCCTTCCTCGACAGAGACTGTCTTGGCGCCGTATTTCCGGCTCTCAACAGGAATGTCCCCGCAATATCAGCAGCAGCCGTTACATGCTTCTACCCCATGTTTTTTGTGGGATACCATATGGCTCCAAAATCTGCGGACAAGGCTCTCGCCAAAAGGATAGTCTGCCTCCTGCTTATAATGCTAACCGCTTTCGTTGCGATGCAGGTGCTGAAAAATGTATTCCACCGTCCACGCTACCGCACGGCGGTCATCGGATATGACGGTATCGGCTTCGTTCCGTGGTATACCCCATTCTCCGGAGCATCCGGATACATCGCTGTCCTCGGCATCAGCAAGGGCGAATTCCGCTCTTTCCCGAGCGGTCACAGCATTCTCAGCATTTCCGTTGTCTATATGATACAGTCGCTCACATGGTTTTTCCCGAAGCTGAAAGAAAAGGCTTTGCAGCTCAGCACCGGCGGATTCTTCTTCGGAGCTTTTATAATGATAACAAGAATGATACTCGGAGCGCATTACCTCACCGACGTCTCAGCAGGCGCAATGATAGGCATCACGCTCTCGCTCGTACATATACTCATTCAGCACAGGATATCGCTGAAGCAGACGGCTCAGTCCACAGAAAACGCTTCTTTGCCGGAGCTTATCCGGTGAAAATAAAACGCATATGCGAAAGGAGTTAAAAATGACAGTCACTGTAAAGGATGAAAGGACAGTTATATCTCTTGACGGAAGGATCGACACCACAAACGCTCAGCAGGTCGAGGATGAGCTTTTAGGCATACTTGAAGCTCACAGCAGCGAGGATATCTCGTTCGACGCGTCAAAACTTGAGTATATCTCAAGTGCAGGACTCAGAGTTCTGCTGAAGATCCAGAAAACACGCAAGCTCCCGACAACGATATTCAACGTATCACGCGATGTATACGAGATCTTCGAGACGACCGGTTTCACAGAGCTTCTTGACGTGAAAAAAGCACTGAGAAAGGTCTCGCTCGAGGGCTGTGATGTAATAGGTAAGGGCGGACACGGAAAGGTATACAGACTCGACGAAGAGACTATAATCAAGGTCTACCACGATAACAGTCCTCTCTCGCTCATCGAAAAAGAACGCGAATACGCTAAAAATGCATTCGTACACGGTGTTCCCTCTGCTATCGCTTACGACGTTGTCGAGACCGAAGAAGGCTACGGACTCGTGTTTGAAATGGCAGGCGCTAAAACAGTCAGCAAATGCATTATGGAAGAACCGGAAAGGCTGCAGGAATACGCAGTCAAATTCGCGCAGCTTATAAAAACTCTCAACACAACAGAAGCAGATCCGTCGCTTTATGGCGATATCAGGCAGATATATCTCGAACGCGCCAAAAATGCTGAGAAATACTTCACTGACGAGGAAAACGCTCAGATCCTGAAAATGATCAATACTATACCCGACGGTGACGGAATGGTCCACGGAGACTATCACACAAACAACGTTATGGTACAGTCCGACGGCGAGCTCGTACTCATCGACATGGCGGATATAAGCCGCGGAAATTCGCTCTTCGACATCGGCGGCACCTTCCTCACAATGTATCTGAGCGGTATGAACAGACCCGAAGTCACTGAGGAAGTCATCGGTCTAAAATATGAGTACGCAAAAAAGGTATGGGGCATTACGCTCTCAACTTATTACGGAACTACCGACCCTCAGAAGCTCGAACTCCTCGGAAACAGATGCGCAGCATTCGCCCTGCTCCGCATGGCAAACACACTCGGTATAGGCTCTGAGCGAGCTCAACAGAACGCTGATTCATTAGTTGCTCTGATTCGTCAGAGACTATTCCCGAACGTCGAAAACTTCTGCAAGCTTTTCGCAATGCCCGTATAACAGACAAAAGCCACTCGGTATCCGAGTGGCTTTTTCTTCACAGAGTAACAAGAAGATTTTTCATACTTCCCGTGCCGTTTTCAGCTTTGAGATCATACAAAGAATATCTTCAGAAGATTAACGATTATCATTCCCTTGTCGCGGGGAAGAGTCATTACCTTGGCAAACTGAATATCGCCAAATCCTAACTGCTCGATCATCTGCTTTGCAAGATCCATAGAAAGATACTCCTGCATCTTCTTGTATTCTTCATCTGTAAAAGTAATAGTTACAGTATCCTCATTTTGAGATGATGACCAGCCTCCGCTGATGTTATCAAGTTCATCGAGAGATATCTCTTCATCGTTTGCAGCCATGTCTGCTGCATCTTTGAGCATTTTTGCAAATTCCTCGGGTGTGTAGTCTTTTTTCATAGTGATCTTTCCTTTCTGTAGTTGAATAGTGGTATTAGTTTATGCTGTAAGAAACCAGAGTCTCTCTTACTTCTTCTTTCTGCTTACAAATGCAGCCGAGCCTGCCAGCATAAGTGTAACTGCTGCGAGCGCTGGAGCAGACGAGCCGGTCTTAGGCGATGAGGTAGACGCCTTCGTTGTAGAAGCCGCTGTTGTCTTGTTTGAAGCTGTAGCAGTAGTTTTTGCTCCTGTTGTCGAAGCTGTTGAAGCTGTAGTCGTCTCGGGAACAGGCTCCTCGCTCTTGTAGCTGAGTCCGTATCCGAAGGGATAGAGTATCTCGTCCGTGTATTTATAATCCGCGTCAAGAGAGTATACGTCTACAGGGAGCTTGCCTGTAGGCGAGCTTCCGCCGAATATCGTGATAAGAGCTGCGGGATAGTTCACGCCGTATGCTGGATTCTCCTTGCCGTCAACAGGGATAACGTCCATGCCGTTTGCGCAGTATGCCGCAAGTATAGCGTCTGCCTTTGTGAAACGTGCAACGTCATAGGGGATATTTGCGCTTACGTAGATGACCTTCTTGCCGTTCTTGTGAGCAAGCTCGATAATATCATCAACGAATCTCGCCTGCCAGCCGCGGGCTTCGTTATTGCTGTCGATATTTCCTGCATTGTACATTTCAAGTGCAACGATAACCGCATCGGCATTCTTGACATTTTCCTCGTACTCAGCCGCTTCATGTCCCTCGTAGCAGTTATTGTCAGAAGTTACGCTCTCAGGAACTATACCTTCCTTTTTAAGTCTGTCAAGAGCAAAATCCATAGGCAGCTCGACGTTGTCATACGGGAAGAAATACGCTACCTTGCCGTTTTCGCCGAGCTTTAACGGGAGAAGTTCGTCATCGTTCTTGACAAGAGTGATACCCTTTTCAGCAACTTCAAGGGCTTTCTCTCTGTTCTCAGCAGAGCCGACTATCTTCAGTGCGTCATCAACGCTCGGAGCAGTATAGTCGAGAACTCCCCTCTCCTTCTTCATCTTGAGTATCCTTGTAACGGACTTGTCGATAGTCTCCTCGGATATTTTTCCGTCCTTGACCTGCTGAGCGATATCCTTAACGTATTTTTCAAGAGCAGCGATATCGTCATCTGTCTGTATCGACATCGGTTCAAGGATAATATCAACATCGGCATTTATCGCAAGAGTTGCAGAATCTATACGATCGAAGTTTTTATCGATAGCCGCCATTACCATTGAGTCAGTCATAACGACTCCGTCGTATTTGAGATCTCCTCTGAGAACGTCTGTTATCATGGTCTTTGAGAGCGTTGCAGGGATATTTATCTGCTCGCCCGTAAGCTTTGATGTGTATGTCTCAGCCTCGATCTGCGGGAACTGGATATGCGCAGTCATAATCATATCAGTGACGGATACAGCTCCGTTATACGGTGCAAGTTCGAGCTTTTTCAGTTCGTCATAGCTCTTGTTGATGAGCGGCAGACCTGTATGGCTGTCTGTGCCGGTATCACCGTGACCGGGGAAATGCTTGCAGGTCGTGATAACGCCCTCACTCTGGAGTCCCTCGATGTACTTCATGCCCATTTTGCTTACAAGCTCAGAATCAGAACCGAAAGAGCGGGTGTTGATTACCGGATTCGAGGGATTATTGTTAACGTCGAGAACGGGTGCAAGGTCAGTATTGATGCCGAGCGCCATTATCTCGCTGCCGATTATCTTCGCATTGTCATACGCATTGTCAGGATCATTCGATGCTCCGAGTGCCATGTTTCCGCTGGTGGGAGTACCTGTTCCGAGACGGTAGATACGTCCGCCCTCCTGATCTGCACTGATCAGCATCGGAATGCCGCATTCACTATTCATGGCAGCCTTCTGTATTTCAGTTGTAAGCCCGATAGTCTGCGCGGTATTCTGGATATTATCAGCGAAAAGACATACACCGTTGAAGTTGTGATCCTCGATGAGCTTTCTCTGCGCATCATTGAGTGATGTTACGTGGACGGTTTCCCCACTGCCGTTCCATGGACGCAGAGTTATCATTATCATCTGCTCGATCTTCTGCTCGGTAGTCCATTCAGATACGATCTGTTCAACAGTTTTCTCGCTGCTGGTCTCAGCTGCAACGGCTGTGAGTCCCATAGTCGAAAATGTTACTGCGGCAGCACTGAATAATGCTGCGAGTTTTTTGGCTTTCTTCATAGTATTTCTCCTTATGACATTTATAAATTCAGGTCATTGACCTTATCTATCAGCTCAGTGATATGACGCTGTGCTGTTTTGATACGATTTTCTCCAAGCTCGCCCTCTTTCAGTTCAGTCGAAGCGATCAGGTAAAGGAAACGAACTGCGGCGGTGAGGACTATCTTGTCGTTTACCTCTGCAAGCTCTGACATATCCCTGCCGAAATAATTCTCCATTATACTTTTCCATATCGGCTCGCCCCAATCGTTACGGATACCGAGGAACTTCTCAAGATTCTCCGGATCGTCCTCGCTGAAAAGTATATATGTTACATAGAGTGCCTGCAGGTCAAAGAGCGGCTGACCGGTACAGAGCGTATCCATATCAATGAGCATAGGCTCATCGCCTACGAGCATTACGTTCTTCATCTGGAAATCACCGTGAACGACATGATGGTCATACGGCAAAGCAAGTATAAGCTCCTTCAGTCGTATGCACTGCTCTTCCGGCAGGTAATCGCTGATAACATCGAAGTATCCGATGAAAATGTCGCGTGCCATTGGAAGAGTATCATCGTCCATTTCGGCAGAGTGTACAGTCTTGAGGAAATCCGCATATATACGGAGTATCTCATCAAATCGTTCCGGCTCACGGATAAGGAGATCGTTGAACGTATCGGCATTGAGAAGCTCAAACACTGAGCCGTACATATCTCCGACCTTAACAATATCGTAGGATATCGCCGTAGGTACGCCATTTACAAATGCTCGCTTGGCAAGCTTCTGCTCATTCTGTATGATAGGCAGGCTGTCCGGAGTCTGATACACCTTGACGATAGTCTCAGGATCAACGCGGTAGACAGTTCCATAGAAGCCTGTCCCGATCACCTCACAGCCCTCGACCGAGATCTCGCGGTATCTCTTTTCGACTTTGAGTATCTCAGTAAAGCCTGTCACGTCAAATATATCGTAGACCTCAGGAGATACGCCGATAACACATATTTTTTCGCCGAAATTCTTACGCATCTTCATAAGCACCCGAAGTCCGGCACTCGATATATATTCAAGCTCAGACGCGTCCAGTATGAGCTGGTCAACTGCTTCCGGAGCGCTCTCTACAGCCGAAAAAAGTTCATTTTCAGTTTGCAAAGCGTTATTTGTATCTATCCTTCCCTTCAGGAAAATTGTCATGACGTTATCTTCGATCGTTACTTTCATCAGATCATCTCCTATTCCAGAAATTTTTCCTTTAGCCGGAGCATATCAGCTTCGGAAACTCCGAGCCCGGTAATAATATAATCCTTTACAGAGCCGTATTTCTCTTTCAGAAAAGCCATAGCGCCGCTCATGTTCGAGCTGTCAACGCTCTCGAAAGCAATAAGGTATTTTTCAATGCTCTCAGGTGACATTCTGCCGGTCTTTTCGAGTTTCGCACGCTTCTTTGCAATAGAATCTGCGTTATAAGCATTTGAAAGGACATAGTCCTCGATTATCGTTTTTTCATCAACATCAAGCGCCGAGAGTATAAGCATTGCCGCTGTGCCTGTACGATCCTTGCCCTGAGTGCAGTGGAAGAGTAGTGCTCTGCCCTCTCCGAGTTCAAGCAGTTCGCGGAATAACCTGCTATACGCCTGTTTTCCCATTTTATTTTCAAGGAATCCGATGTACAGACCCACACCGAGAAGCTCGTTCGCAACAAGAGAATCTATCAGCTTTGAGGTATCTGAAAGCATTTCTTCCTTATCGCTCTCTTCACTTGTGAGCATACTCTCAATATCCATTACAGGAAGATTCAGGTATTCAGCTCCCTCCGGCACCGGATCCGGCAACTTCTCAGAAGAACCGCTGAATGCCGCGAAAAGTGCTGAGCCGCTCATCTCAAAATCAGATCGGAAGTCGATGACCTTTTCAACGTGATATTCCTCGCTGAGACGGCGAATATCTTCCTCACTGCCTGAAAAAAGCCTCCCCGTTCGCAGCAGAACTCCGTGACGGACTGTACGTCCGTCCTTTGAGGAGTAGCCTCCGAGCTCACGGGCATTTGCTACTCCGACGAGACCGATGCTCTGTTTTAAATTGCCTGCATACATCAGTTGTCCTCCCTGCGATATTGATTAAATATATTATACCATATACGTCATGTGCAATGTGTGACTATTTTATGAATTATCGCATCGTAAAACTATACAAATTTTCAAGCTTCAATTAGTGATATATGACAAACCAATACCATATATAGTTTTTTTATACAAAAACAATATCAAAATTTCGGCATATTGACAGTATAAAAATTTACAGATTATTCGCAAAATAATTGCATCAGTTATGCTACAATGTACATATAAAGTCAGGCTATAAAACGCCTGTATCAGGATATTCCCGTCAGCCCGGCACCTCTGCTTATGACAGACGGATATCATATATTAAGGAATAAGAAAAAACTGAAAGGCGGTGCTTATATGCGTAAATCCTTTAAAATGTGTGCGGCTATCATCTCCGGAGTGTTGGCAGTGAATGTCTTTCTCCCGTGCGTGAATGCTTCTGCCGGAAGCGACTCCTCTGCTGTTATCGAGGGGACTTATAATTTTGCCTCAAACGAGGGCGCTTTCGTGCCGGAGGACGACTCCTTCGTCTACAGGGACGACTGCTTCACAAGGTCGTCATTCCTCGGCTGTCAACATCTTGAAATACTGTCCGCTCAGATAAGCGCGACTTCTGCTGCGAAATTCTATCCGGACTCGAAGGATTTCAGCTCAAATCCTGAAAACGTCATTGATGCACTCAAAAAGTTCGGATTCAGCGATGTTTACGTGAACAAGTATTACCAGTCAATGCCCGCACCCGACTCGTGCGGAGTCGCTGTTGCGCGCAGGACTATCGTCCAGAACGGAAAGAACTATACCCTGCTCGCAATTATCCCGCGCAGCGATGCATACGGTCAGGAATGGGCAGGCGATTTCAACGTCGGCAACGGAGATATGCATGAGGGCTTCAAAGCAGCTCGTGATGAGATACTCCGCTTTGTAAAGCAGTATATCAGCGACAACAATATCAAAGGAGACCTCAAGATATGGACTGCCGGTCACAGCCGCGGAGCTGCAGTTTCCAATATGCTCGGAGGCTTCTTCGCAGGCGGCGGTATCAGCTACTTTGGCGACAGCGTCAGTGTTGCTCCGGAAGATGTTTACTGCTATACATATGCAACTCCGCTCACTATAAAAGACGGAACAGATAAAGCCTCCGAGCTCACTGTATCCGGCAGCAGGACCGGAGCTGCCTACGCAAACGATACTCCCGGCGAGGAATACATCTCCGGCGCAAGCGGAAAAGCTGCAGTGAACGACAAGTCGTACGGCGGTATCCGCAACATAATCTCTCCTAACGATATTGTTTCACTCATACCTCCGAAAAGCTGGGAATTCACCCGCTACGGAACAAATATCCCAATGGATCACGGCATTGTGACCTGCAGCGATGCGCTGAAGGAGCTCAGAAAGATAAGCGATGAACTGGGTGAAAGCTACTCAAACAGCGGCAGCATAGAAAACTTTGAGCGTAAATCTTTCGACCTGAAAACGCTCACTATCGTTCCTGATACTAAGAATGATACTCCCCTTGACTTTACCGAATTCATCAACAAGCGCGTAGACGGTCTTGCGAGCAATGCTGAAACAAATGCAGAATATGCAGCCGAATACGAGGAAAGTGCTGAATCGTTTGCCGCAATATTCGGAATGCTTGAAAAGGTAATTGCAGACGATCTCAAAGATATCTCCAACACTCAGGCTCTTCCCGAGACAGAGATAAATGTCGCCGAGCCCTTGATATACTCATATCTTGCATATGCCTCTGAGAAATTACAGTCCGAGGGAAGAGCGCAAAGCGAAGCTGAGGCAGTTGCTATCGCGATCGAGGAGCTGCTCTCATACCTCACAGGTGAGGAGATTGACCATGCTGCATATACTGCAGATGATTTCATTCTCTTATTTGCTGAATACATCACTGAAAACGCTGACCAGCCATTAGTTGATGAGCTTATCAAGGGAATGCAAAATGGAATGAATGAGGAGCAGAAAAGTGCCATCAATTTACTATTTGGTTTATTTATCAAAGACTATTCCTTCGGAGACGAGGTCGATTTCAAAGAGGGATTACTGAATGTGCTCAAAGCCTGCATTAACGGTCCTGAACCCGGCACTTTCGCCACATTCAATGCAAGCGACGCCAAAGGCTCAAGACTCCTTGTAGCGGCTTCTCTGACCGTACAATATCCCGAACTGCATGATGTCGTTTTCGACGAAAACGGCGAAGCAACAACCGATGTTCCAACAACAGATGTCATCGAAGCTCTTATGCCTGTTCTGCTCAGCGTCAAGGACGAAGAAGGCAACGTCATCGAGACATATCCTGACCTCGCTTCATTCGCTGACAGCAGCCTGAAAAAAACTATTCCCGCGCTTCTCGAAAAGGATATTAACGAGGCAGGAGAAAAGTTCGGCGCCGATTACAAGGCTGAGATACTTAAACATCTCGACACGGTCAATAACAATATAACTAAGATACGCAAACTCGCTTTAGGAAGTCTCTTCTATACCGACAAGCCCTTTAATACAGCGTCAAATATCGAGACTCTTTGCACTCTTATCGGAAATGTCAACATCATCGGAATGTCCCACTACAACGAGGTCTACATCGCGTATGCAAAGGCAGCACAGAATTACGACGTCGGATACTCTTCGCATGACAATGCTCCCGCTGCAACGACTACAGCCGCATCTACAACTGCTTCAAAGACAGCTTCAACGACTGCAAAGTCAGCTTCTTCTCCCAAGACCGGAGATGCGGGAACAGCTCTCCCGCTGACTGTACTCGCAGTATCAGTATTCGCTGCATTCTGCATGAGAAAAAAGAACGACTGATAATTCATTCTATAGTTTAATGTATGAAAACTGAAAATCGCCGTCCTTCATGGACGGCGATACTATGTAATAAAGAAGCAAAAACCGCTGTATTTCGTGTTTCACACAATACAGCGGTTTATTTTTATGACACCTGAAGCGATGCGGTGATTTTATTTTTCTTCTTTCTTCATCAAATCTTCCAGAGTACGCGTACCGCCTGTTGAAACGTAAGCGTAATAAGCAAGCATCAGTGAAGCATCAGAAGCATTGACTCTGTTGTCGGAGTTTACGTCAGCGGCTTTTCTCTCGGCATACGTGATGCGGGAGGTCTCACCGGTCGATATCTTTGTATACTCCGAAAGCACGAACGTAGCATCAACAGCATTTACAACTCCGTCAAAAGTTACGTCGCCGAGTATGTACGGAGGGTCGCCGAGGGACTCGAATTTGTAGCCGTACTTATTCGCGTATGCTTCGGCAGTCGAGTGGTTGTATCCGCGGATAGTACCGTTAAAATAGTATATATATTTACTATTCCCCTTTTCATCAAGCAACTCCTCACCGAGCTCATTTTTTTCAGTTTCTGCGTATGAAAATATAGTGGACGGACTGTCGGATATAGCGCAATTGGGGTTAAGTATCGTTATGGAGTCAAGACAGGAGCATATGCCAAAACTACCATTATCTATACGTGAAACAGAAGGCGGCAGGCTAACAGATTGGAGGGATCCACAAGCATAGAAAGCCATTTCGCCGATAGTTCTTACAGAAGCAGGTATATTTACAGATTCAAGATCCCTGCACATATAGAATGAGTATTGTCCAATACTTGTAACAGTGTCCGGCAAATATATCGAAGTAATGTCGCTCTGACGAAAGAGCTCCTTGCTGATCTCTGTGACATTTTCAGGAATTGTAACAGTTTTCAGATCGCTTAAACAAAAGGCTTCGTCCGCTATCTCTGTCAGAGTAGAAGGAAGCTTGATGGATTCAAGGCTGCCGCGGAAAGCACTCTTTCCTATCCTTGTTACTCCTTCAGGGATATCAACAGATTTGAGCCAGCTGTTTGAGAATGACATATCAGGTATCTCAGTCCAAGTCTTAGGGAGAGACACTTCTTCCATTTGGCAGAGATCGAATGCAAATGGCTCGACATTTCTGACAGAATCAGGAATAACCACTTTTTTTATCTCCGCCTGATAAAACGCATATTAGCATATAGTTTCCACGCTGTCGGGAATAATGTATTCATTGACTTCCTTGGCCTGTGGATAAGCAATGAGTACAGTCTTATCCTTATTGAAAAGCACACCGTCAACGCTTGAATACACCACATTGTTCTTATCAACGTTTATAGCCGTCAGACTGTCCATATACATATACATCCACTCGTTCATGCCCTTAACAGATGCAGGAATAGTTATTGAGGTGAGCTTTTGATTGATACCGGCACCATCTCCGATACCAGAATCTGTTATATATGTTACCCCATCGGGGACAACGAAATCTCCTTCGGGATTACCGTAAATAAGTATTCCATTTACAATGACAAGCTCCTCATCAGAAGCCTTGCTGCTGAGCCATTTTGTATCTTCAAATGCTTTCTTTCCAATGCTTGTAACCGATTTTGGAATGTTCACTTTTTCAAGCGCATAACAGTATGAAAATGCATAATCACCAATGCTTGTAACTGAATCACCGATCTTCACATCAGTCAACTTGCTGCAGCTTGCAAAAGCCATCTCCCCGATATCCCTGACAGAGTTTGGAATGGTCACTGAGGTTATTTCAGCACACTCTCCGAACATCAAATCTCCAAACGCTCTGCCTGAAATAGATTTTACCGTATTTGGAATGACCAGATTGCCTTTGCATTTTTTTCCGTCTACTAATATTCCGTTAATAATGAAGAGCGGCACTTTATTGGTTTGCTCATCCAGCCATTTTGTTCCCAAAAACGCAGACGTTCCAATGCTGCTGACAGAATCGGGGATGTTGATATCTACAAGTCCGTCGCAACCGCTGAACGCTCCGCTTCCGATACTTTTCACGGAATCTGGCAATTTTACTTTTTTCAGAGAACTCAGTCTGAAAGTACCGCTTCCCACGCTTGTGATACCTTCGGAAATGATAACGTTCTTAACCTTGCCTTCATAACTGTCGTTTTCAAAAGTGATCGTATTGACAGTAAAAGGAGACTGATTATTTCCGAAGCCATCAAGATAATCATAATCAGGCATATCGCCTTTGCCCGTGAAAGTGAGAGTTTCCTCGCTGTCGAGAGCCCATTTGATGTTTTGGCTCACAGCACCTTTCTCGACGACAGATGCCGCGTGTGGAACTATTGCGGTGTCAGCTTCAAACTGGAAAGCTGTATATCCTCCGCAGAAAGCTATTGTAACAACCATTGTCGCTGCTATGTGTCTTTTTATGTCCATAGTTTTCCCTCCATTATTCGATATCGTTGCTATAGCAGTATATGTTCGGATTGTCAACTCTGCGAAAAAGAAAAGAGATGTATAAGCCTTTATACCCGCGTTTAGCTTGAAATTTGTGGAGTTCCGGAGCTGACCTTGTGCATTTTCACATTCCTCTCCAAAAGTACAATATTTCATTGACAGCCACGCGGTATTATTGTATAATGTGACTACAAATTGTTTTGAGGTGGTATTTATGAGAACCAAAATAGCCATACCGCTGCTGACTGCTGCCGCGCTCTTTTTCGGTATGTCAGGAATGGACGCGCTCGCCGGTGACAGTAATGCTGAGATCCGCTACTACGGCGATCTCGACGGCGATGAGGTCATTTCATCGTACGACCTTGTAATGCTGCGTCAGTGCATATACGATTACAAGCGCTTCGATACTGCTCAGCATTACATATCTGACCTCGATGCTGACGGCACGATCGGAAAGTCCGATCTTGAACTGCTGAGCGACTACCTTCTCGGAAAGATAAGTGCCTTTCCCGCAGGCGAATACATCACCAAGGATATATACGCTCCGGCACAAAGCAGCTTTATCGAGCCTTCAATTACTGCTATGGGAGCTTCTATGCCCTCTCAGGGTGACGCGGGAATGGTCGTATTCTGCGTTGATTTTCCGGATTGCAGATTCTCGGCTGAGCCCGATATGAACGAAATGGAAGCAGCAGTATTCGGTGCAGAGGACACTTCCTCGCCCATGTACCCCTTCGAGAGCATTGCCGCATTCTACAAGCGAACATCTAAGGGAACTATGAATGTTACAGGCAAGGTCTTCCGCTATACGACAAAGGAAAGCAAGTCCGAATATGACAGCAATAAAGTCAAGCTCGCAAAAGAATGCTTTTCAGCTTTTGACAGCAGCTTCGATTTTTCCTCCCTCGACTGTAACAATGACGGCTATATAGACTCAACGCTGTTCACTGTTCCGGGAGAAGCCGATAAATCAAACTGGTGGCCTTGTGCCGGAGGATTCGGCGACTACTGGTACAGAGTGGACGGCGTGGGCGTAGGTCACATAATAACAGGCAACAGCGTTCTCTCCTACGGGAAAAGCAATGATGATTTCGTGCATTCTTACTGCCACGAGCTCGGACACTGCATGGGTCTGCCCGACTATTACCTTTACAAAAGTGAAGACAGTGAGGGTATGCACGGTCTTGCCGGCACTGAGCTCATGGACACGGATTGCTCGACCGATTTTTCTGCGTTTTCCAAGCTGATGTGCGGCTGGTTCAGTGATGAACAGGTGCAGATATATGACCCCTCCGGCGGAGAGCAGTCCTTCCTTCTGACCAATGCACAGACCGCTTCCGGAAACTGCCTGATAATTCCAAACGGAACTCTTGCAAACGGCTATTTTTCCGAGTTTTTCATACTTGAATACTCAACGGCATCCGGAAATAACCTCGGTGCAAAGCAGCTTACATGGTGGCAGGATATCAGCAGCGGCGTGAGAGTTTT
>JAEEGL012408324.1_pt1 | contig 22184 bp, 18 predicted proteins | sample 9134231 | NCBI WGS metagenome assembly JAEEGL01 (sample SAMN16246548, study PRJNA631951) | gut metagenome | biome: gut microbiome; feature: rumen; material: fiber-attached | host: Bos | place: Iran: Karaj | collected 2018-10 | reverse complement strand
TACTATGCACATTTGCATATGAGTGCAGGTGATGGAGATGGCCATGTATTTGGTGGACATCTAAATAAATGTATAATAAGCGCAACATGCGAAATGGTAATTTATATCATAGATGGTAAAGTTGATAGATACTTCGATGAAAAAGTTGGGCTTAACTTATTTAATATGTAAAAAAATGTACAAAAGACAGCTTTTTGGGCTGTCTTTTTATGTGAATTTTTTGTGAATTTTATTGTATAAAAAAAGCTTATATGATATCTTATAAAAGCATAATTATTTGTAAGGAGAAAGAGATGTTAGTAGCTTTAGCAGGAGTAACAGGTATAGGAAAAAGTTACTATGTTAATAAACTAGTTAAAGAGCGTGGATTTAAGAAAGTTCGTACAATTAGAACCAGAGAAAAAAGAAAAGGCGAAGTAGATGGAAGAGACGGATTATTTTTAAGCACAGCTGAACTTGATAAATTAGAAGAAGAAGGAAAAATAGCGTATAGATTTAGTGTATTTGGAGGGGAATATGCTTATCTTAAAGAAGATATATTCTCAAAAGAGAATATGGTTTTCGAAATGCACTATACAACAATAAGAGATTGGAAAGCTTTAGCACCAGAAATTAAGACAATTTATTTAATTCCAAAAGATTTGGAAAAAGCTAAAGATAAAACAAGACAAAGAAATTTGTCTGAAGAAAAACTAGCTGAAAGATTAAATGAGATTGATGAACATTATAATACATTTATGAATAATAAATCTCTTCAAGATTTATTTGATGTAAAAGTGTATAATAACTATGATATAGAGTCAGATAATAATTTAATGGCTGAAGTAGATAAGTTATTAAAGGGAGCATAAAATGATAGAAGAATCATTTAGATTAGATGATGATTTTAATAAAATAATTAGTGATACATTAAAAGATGAAGGAATAGATAAAGTAAACAAAATAGAAACTATTTCTACAGGTTGGACAAATATGGTTTTCGAAGCATATACAGATAAAGGAAATTATTTTTTTAGATTTCCTAGAGATAAATTCTGGGCAAGAACTATAGTTAAAGATTACGAGTTTGCTAAGTTTATTTATGGTAAAACAAAATATCAAACAAGTGACTTAAATCTTGGATTTGATAATAGAAGACCATTTACATATCACAAGAAAATTGCTGGTGTACCACTAGCAGATAGAATTGATAAATTATCACCAGAAAAAATAAAGAAAGTTACAAACCAAATAGCTGAATTTATGTTTGAACTTCATAATATAGAGTTTAATCAAAGTGATGTTTTTTCAGTTATTAATATTGGTACAAATTTAAATGACTTTATTAATGAGTTATTAGAACTTCATGTTAAACCAGAAGATAAAGTTTTCTGGAAATCTGAAAACTTTGATATGAAAGAAAATGATTATTGCTTAGTTCATGGTGATTTAAATACAAGTAATATTCTGCTTGATGAAAACGATAATGTTTCAGCAATAATAGACTTTGGATTTGGTGGATTTGGAAATAAGTACTTTGATATTTCAAGAGTACTTTCTAGATCATATCCAGATACATTTAAAGAAGAATTAATAAATAGCTATTCAGAATATGAGAAAAATAATTTAAGTATTCCAGATGTAAATAAAAACATTACTATTTGGAATAATATAGATCAAGCATATATTAATTACATGAGAACGATTGGTATTTATGAGTAGGAGGAACAAATGAATAAGTATTGCGTAATAACTACTGCATGTGATAAACAAGAAGTAGTAGATAAGATAGTAGATGAGTTATTAGTAAAAAATTTAGCAGCATGCTGCCAAGTAAGTAATATTGATTCTAAATACTGGTGGAATGGTGCAATAGAGTCAAATAAAGAGTTTTTAATAACAATAAAAACAAAGAAAGATTTGTTTGAAGAAGTAAAAAGCGTAATAGAAAAAAATCATAATTACGAGCTATGTGAAGTATTGTGTTATGATGTAACTGACGGAGATAAAGATTTTCTAAAATGGATAGAAGATGAAACAAAATAGTTCACACAAAGTTCACATAAAATAGTGACTAACTCCTTGATAAAAGGCTTAAAATATGATATAATAGTATATACTATATATTAAAAAAAAGTACTTTTATGAAGGAGTTTTTTATATGGATAATTTAAAATTCTTTAATAAATTTTATATAGATAAAGAAAAAGACATACAAGTTCATTTGTTTAAATCGAAAGATGCAGATGAGCTTGTTTATTATGTAAAAACTCCATATCATAAAACAGGAAATTTGATTAGAAATTTAGCAGTACTTTGTAACGTAAAAACAACCCTAGATGAAAACGGAATGCTTACTATTAAAGGAGTTATACCAGCATCAATTAATGATGATAATGAAGAAGTATATATTTTTAGACTTGGTGGAATGAAAATTGCAAACATTTATAATAACAGAATTGAAGTTAAAGCAAAAATTCCAGCAATATCAAAAACATTAATGAGCCAAACAAAAAATTATGAAATGGATTTAAAACATACCATTGTTAAATCATATATATTCAAGAAATCAAAATTTAGAACAGATCTTCATACACATATGAACGCAAACTTAGAGCCAGATGTTTTAATTGCTCTAGGAATTAAATTCCAAATTAATTATCCACTATACTATATAAAAAAATTAGGAATAAAACTTACTAAAGAGCAAGAAAAAGCTATTTTAGAAAGAAGAAAACTTGTAGAAGAAGAATATAAAGACTCAAACCTTACTGGAAAATACTTAACAAGAAAAATAGATGATAACACATTTATAAATTTTGCAGATTTAGTATTTGGAAATTTAAAAAATGCAGAAGAGAACATAAGCAAAATAAGAATAAGTCTTTCTATATTAAAAGATGGTCAAGCAGTATTTACTAATTTAGAGAAACTTTATATTTATAGATATGTATTTTGTAAGCCAACATTTAATAAAGATAAATATAAAATGAATAAGAAGACTATAGAATCACTTCCAGACACAGATGTTAGAAATTATCTTATTAAAATGATGGATGACAGAAAAAGTAAAAGTCCATATAAAAACAATTCATTTAAACAAGACAAATACCTATGGATTGGTAGATCTTATCAAAGACAAGGTATCTATTATGTAGAAATAACAGATACAGATTTAGTTAAAAATGGAGATACACCAATAAAATTATTAGAAGAAATACATGAAGTAATGCCTAAGATAGAAAAAGAAACAGGTGTTAAAATAAGATTTTTGGCTGGTTTAAGAAGAATACCACTTACAATTATTAAAGATCAAAAAACATCAAGTAACTACCTAAGAGAAAATTTAAATGTAATAAAAGCAGTAGCACATAGTCCATATGTTGTAGGTAGTGACTTTATTGGTGAAGAAATAAATGATATTTCAGAATTAAAACCAGTGTTTAAAGAATTAGTTCAATATGCAGTAAAAGAAGATCCTGGTTTTACAATAAGAGTACATGCTGGTGAGAATGATAGCTGCAGACAAAATATTCAAAAATCAATTGAATGTATAATTACAAGCTTAGAAAAAGGACAAAAATGTCCAAGATTTAGATTAGGTCATGGCTTATATACTCCAGATTTAAATTCTGAAGAGGGTAAAACATTAATGTGCTTGATGAAAAGAACAGGAGCTATTGTTGAATTCCAACTTACATCTAATGTAAGACTTAATAACCTAACATCATTAGATAAACATCCAATCAAAAGATACTTGAAAGAAGGTATTAAATGTGTGCAAGGTACAGACGGTTGTGGTTTATATGGAACAGATACAGTAGATGAACAATTAGCATTATCAAATCTATTAAATGTTACTGAAGAAGAATTTGAATCAATGAGAAAAGTTGAAGATGAAATATTAACATTTAATGATAAATACTTCAAAAAGAAAGCTAAGAAATTTGAAAAATTAGTAGAAAATTCTTCAATAAGAGACGTGATTTTAAATCTAGAAGAAAAATATAACAAAGAAGCTCAAAATATCGAACTTAGACTAAATTATAAATTAGATTCTGAAGAGGAACTTAAAGATAAAATAAAATCACTTCCAGTTGATAAAGTTCCAGTAATAATTGCAGGTGGAAGCTTTAACTCAAAAGGAAGAGTAACAAAAACAAACGAAGATACAATGAAAGTATTAAAAAAATTAGTTGAAGAATTAGATGATAAAAAAGTATACTTTGTTGTTGGACATAAAATGGAAGGATACGAAAAAGCTGTAATAGATTTATCAAAGGAGCTTAACAAACAATTTGAAATTGATGCTATTATTCCAAAGAAAGTGTCAAAAGAAGAAAAAGAACAATTATTAAATGAAAAAAATATTGCAGGCGTTTGTGTATCTACAGAAAATGAAGAATTAGGAATATATAAAAGCTTCAACTATGAAATCTTTGAAAGAAGAAAAGCAATTGTTGTTGCATTAGATGGTAACTCACCAGTATCAAATCTAGTTCAAGAAGCGAAAAATGGAAAAGGAAAATCAAAGATATATGTTAATTCTAATGTTGATGTACTTAGTGAAAAAGCAAAATCACTAGAAGGATACGTAGTTGAGTTTAAACCTGATGATAAAATAGTAGAGAAAATAATTGAGGATAATCCTGAACTTAAATAACAAAAAAAGGTTTCAATTTTGTAAAACAATTGAAACCTTTTTTTAATTGACTTTAATAGACTATATCTATAAAATATTAATATAAAAGGATTATTAGGCGTATTGCGTCCAATTTTCAAAATACTAAAGTTAAAAGCAGGATTATAAAATGAGTGAAAAAAATATTAAAGTAACTGAACTTAATAGTAAATTAGTAGATTGTAGTAAAGATTTAGCTTATTTGGAAAGCAATTTCATTGAACTTGCTATGCAAATAATAGAGATGGAAGCTATAGAGCGTGAATATGAAGACATCGTTAAAAAGTTAAGATTATCTAATAATCATAAGGTAAGTTCTACTTTTATTAAGGACGAAGTGGGCAATATTCAAAAAATAATCAAAGAAACTCAAGAAGATATTTTGAAAATTAGAAAAAGAAAATTATCATCAAAAGATTCAGATTATAAAAAAGTATCTAACAGAATAATGCTAAAAACTGAAAATGTTTCAAAAGCTACAAAATTATTAGAAAAATTTATGAAAAAATATACAACTCCAAAAGGGTTAATAAATATTGCAAATATTAATAGAAAACAAACAGAAAATGAAATCAATAAACAAATCTATATAAAAGCAGATACAATAGTAAGAATTTTAAAAATCGATAAATTTGAAGATCAAAGACGTAATATAGTTAATGAAGGTATCAGATTTAAAGATGGATTAAATAAAAAAGCATCACTACAAGTTGAGAGATTAAGAAACGTTGAATACAAGATGATTGTAGAGCAAAAGAAAACTCCAGAGATGAAATCAGAATACAGCGTAGAAGATGCACTTGCAACTTTAATTGCTTGCAAGAAGAAATATTATTTTATGGATGACGTTCCTAAGATTGATGTTTTTGTAGCAAGAATTATTTCAGCATATAAAACAAAGGGAGTAGAAATATCAAAGGATAAAATAATTGAACTTGCTGATGAAAAAGTAAGAAACGATAATGAATATCTAATGCTTCTACCAATTAAATTTACTAAAAATCTAAATTCAAATGGTACACAATTAGAATATATCAAGAATGAAAACTCATACTTAGAAAAACAAATTGAAGAGTTGGATAAAAAATATGCTTCAAGTATGCTTGAAATAAATTCACAATATTCAAAGAATGAATTAATCAAGATTCAAATGGATTTAGAAGAAATTGAAAATTCATTGCTTGGATTAGACACAATGTATGAAAGTAAAAAAGTAATTGAAAAAGCTAAAGATTTGATTATACCTAAAAAAGCAAAGGTATTAGCTACGGCAAATTAATATTAAGCACTAGCATTTAGCTAGTGCTTTTTATATAGGAGATAATATGGAAATTAATCTAATGGATTATGTGGAATACAATTCAGTTGTTACGCTTTCAATGTTCTTTATATCTTTTTTTGTTCTCATTTTAGATAAGATATTTGGAGGATTTTTAACTAAGCATGTGTTTTCGACTCAAAGGAGTTCACTATTAAATCCGCTAACTTATATAAGAGCATTTACTCATGTTTTAGGTCATGCAGACCTTGGACATTTTATAAGAAATTATATGAAGATATTACTTCTTGGACCACTTATTGAAGAAAAATATGGATCAATGCTATTTCTAATAATGATATTAATTACAGCACTTATAACTGCTATAGTAAATGCATTATTTAGAAAAGATGCTAGACTTTTGGGCGCAAGTGGAGTAACATTTATGCTTATTACATTAAGTGCTTTTGCAAGTATTTCAGGAACTAAAATTCCTTTAACATTAATACTAGTATTCATTTTTTATCTTGCTGATGAAGTAATAAATATAGCAGAGGAAGATGGCATTGCTCATTATGGACATGTGGTTGGAGGCATATGTGGTATTGCATTTGGAATACTTTCAATTAACCAACCATTAGTAGATAGAATAATTAATTATTTACCAAATTGGCTGTAAATAGGCATAAAAGAAAAGTAATTTTGCTTGACAAACCTTTAAAATGGTTGTATACTTAATAAGTACAATTTTTAAATTAGTAAAAAATATTATTTTGACATATAAAATAGTCACTAAAGGAGGGATATAAAAATGGCTCAACCAAAAAGAAGATGGTCTAAAGCTAGAACAGGTGCAAAAAGATCTACATGGAAATTAGAGGAAGAAAATTTATCAGTATGTTCTCACTGTCATCAACCAGTTAGACCTCATACTATTTGTTCTAACTGCGGTTACTATGATGGAAAAGAAGTAGTTGCTAAAAAAGAAAAGAATAATGATTAATTTATAAAAAATAAGACGAGTAATCGTCTTTTTTTTTATCAAAAAATAGTGATTTTTCCCTTTGATTTCTTGATAAAAAAGTCGCCTAATGATATAATAATTGAACATGGAATTTTAGGCCCAATTATTGGTTTTGGAGAAAAAATGAAAGAAAAATTAAGAAATTTTATAAAAAATAGAAATACTATAGATTTTCTATTAATACTATTCTTAGCAATTATTCTTTTTATACCTACATTTAGTTCAAAGCAAAATGTCTATATAGACGATGGTATTCAACATATAGCAAGAGCATATGGAACACATGAAGCTATAAAAACAGATGGAATATTTGCAAGAGTTATCCCTTCATTTACAAATGGATATGGTTATTCATGGGATTTATTCTATGGACCAATATCTACTTGGGGAATAATATTAATAGAATTAATATTTAGAAATTATATTGTTTCATACAAAATATTCTGTTTTATATGCATGGTATTATCTGGCGTATGTATGTATAGATTCGTGCTTAAGATGACAAGAAATCAAGATGCAACACTTCTTGCCACAGCTATATACATGACATTCCCATACCATTTAAACGATTTCTATTTAAGAAATGCGTTAGGAGAATATGTTGCATTCGTATTTATACCTTTAGTATTTTTAGGATTATATAACCTATTAAATACTAGTGATAATTATTATCAATTAGCACTTGGTACTATTGGACTTATTCTTACACATAATTTAACAACAATAGTTACAGCATTTTTTGCTTTCATTTATTTACTATTCCACATCAAGGAACTAAAAGAAACAAGAGTAAAAAAAGGAATAATAATAAGTTTTGTTTTTATCCTACTTGTAACGATGTTTTTCTGGGCGCCAATGATTGAAACAAAATTTGCTGCAAATTATCATGTATATGAAAAAGATGCAATGTCTACACCAGAAGATATAGCAAATTGCGCTTTAGGTATTTCACAATTGTTTGTAACAAAATCACACAGTCCTCATGTATTAGAAATTGGTATTCATATTATAATAATGCTTTGCTTTACATGGATGACGTTATCATTATTAAAAGAAAGAATAAAAAAAGAATATATATTCTTTTTAGTAGGAGCTATTATTTCTTTAGTTTTAGCTACAAAATTATTCCCTTGGAAATATATGCCAAATATAGTAAGAATGATTCAATTTCCGTGGAGAATGATGGGATTCTTTGGATTCTTTGTAAGTGTTATTTGTGCTATAAACATGAGCGTAGTATTAAAGAACTTTAGCTTAAAAGATGTAATAGTAATTTCACTTATTTCACTATGTTACATATGTGCATTCTATGGATATATTGCTTATGGTGAAATCTATGATATTGGTGATTATATAATTGGAAATGTAACAGGAAAAGATGGAGAAATAATAATTGGAATGGGAAAAGCAGAGTACCTTCCAGAAAATGCATTTAATAATAGATTTTACATTGCAACAAAAGAAAACAATATTTATGTTTTAGAAGGAAAAGCGGTAATAGAAGAAGAGAAAAAAGAAGGCTCAAACTATTACGCTAAAATAAAAACTATTGAAGAAGATTCAAAATTTGAACTTCCATATGTATATTATCCTGGTTATGAAGTAAGAACTGATGGAATAATAAAGAATTATTATGAAACAGAGCATGGATTAATCGGTGTAGATATAGAGAAAAATGATGAAGTAACGCTAGAGGTTGATTATGTCGGAACAGATATAATTAAAATATCAGCAGTTATATCATTTATTAGTGCAATTGTATTTGCAGCATATATATGGAAGAAAAGTTAATATAGAGGTGAAGAAATGTCAAAACCAATTGTAGCAATAATTGGAAAACCAAATGTAGGTAAATCCCGTTTCTTTAACTATGTTGTTGGTGAAAGAATATCAATTGTTGAGGATACACCAGGTGTAACAAGAGATAGAATTTATGCTGATACAACATGGAGAGATAGGACATTTACATTAATAGATACAGGAGGTATCGAAGAATTAAAAAATAATACAAATCAATTTGCGGCTCAAATGAGAGAACAAGCAAATATTGCAATTTCACTTGCAGATGTAATTTTATTTATTACAGATTTAAAGCAAGGTGTTACAGCTTCAGATAGGGATATAGCAATGATGCTTAAAAAATCTAATAAGCCAATAATTCTTGTATGTAATAAAGTAGATAATTATGGTGAGCCACCGGCAGATATATATGAGTTTTATAATTTAGGACTTGGCGAACCACATCCAATTTCTGCAGCAAATGCCATTGGTATTGGTGATTTGCTTGATGAAATATACTATAAACTTCCACCAAAGGAAGAGGATGAATCAGATGATAACAAAATAAAAGTTGCATTAATTGGAAAACCAAATGCAGGAAAATCATCACTTCTTAACAAAATACTTGGTGAAGAAAGAAGTATAGTTTCAGAAGTTGCAGGTACAACAAGAGATGCGATAGATTCTGAATTTTCAAACGAATTTGGAAATTATGTATTTATAGATACAGCGGGTATAAGAAGAAAATCAAAAGTTAATGAATCGATTGAAAAGTTCAGTGTTATGAGAACACTTCTTGCAATTGAAAGATCTGATGTATGTGTAGTACTAATAGATGCTTCTGAAGGTGTAACAGATCAAGATGCAAAGGTTCTTGGCGAAGCACATGAAGCTGGAAAAGGAATTATAATTGCAGTAAATAAATGGGATTTAGTCGAAAAAGACAATCATACTTTAGAAGCATTCAAAAAAGAAGTATATGATAAACTTGCATATGCACAATATGCACCAATGATTTTTATTTCTGCAAAAACAGGACAAAGAGTAAATAAACTATTTGAAATGATAAATACAGTAAATGAATCAAATAGTTTAAGACTTTCTACATCAGTAATAAATGATGTATTAAACGAAGCTATAAGTGTTGTTCAGCCACCATCAGATAAAGGAAAAAGGCTTAAGATATATTATGCAACACAAGCATCAACAAGGCCTCCAACATTTATTTTCTTTGTTAATGATAAGGAATTATTCCATTTTTCATATCAAAGATATTTAATTAATTGTTTTAGAAACAATTTTGGATTCGAAGGAACACCTATAAGACTAATTATTAGAGAAAAAGGTGATAAGGAAAACTTTAGATAAAATTTAAGGAGAAGTATTTTGAAGGTATTCAAAAAGATATTAAGTACACTATTATTATTAGCAGCAATATGCGCAATATCTCTTTTTAAACAATATATAGTAAGTGACTATCCAATATTACCATTTACTGGTGCAGGTGAAGATGATGTTCTAATGGTAAATAATGCTAAAAGTATTTATGATGGCAGATGGCTTGGAGATTATAAATATAATACATTAATGAAAGGACCAAGTTTCCCATTATATCTTGCATTTTTAAGACAGCATAATTTATCATACATTAATTCAACCACAGCTCTATATACGTTAGCATGTCTTATCTTTATGATAGCAATAAGAAAAATTGTTAAGAATAAGTTTGGATTTTTCTTAATCTTTGTAGTACTTTTGTTAAATCCGATAATGTATAACCAAGAAGTAATACAAAGGGTATATAGAAATAGTTTAGTACCACCAGTAAGTATGCTGATTATAGCAGCATATATTGGAATGTTTTTAAGGTCACATGATAATTTTCTCAAATTAATTCCGTGGTCAGTATTAGCTGCTGCATCACTAAGCTTTTTCTATTACATAAGAGAAGATTCAATGTGGATATTACCATTTGTCATTTTTATGACATTTGCAACTTTTATTGGTTTTTTGACAAAAGAGAAAATGGGCTTTGTAGCAATAGTTAAATTTTTTATTGAAGTAATGTTGCTTGCCGTTCCAATAATTACATTTTTCTATACAACAGAGAAGCTTGCATTATATAACGAAAAAATGTATGGAATTAAAACAACTAATGTTTTAAAAGATAGTAACTTTGTTGAAGCAATGGATACAATTTATTCAATTAAGCCTAGCGAAGAACTTCGTTATATATCAGTTACTAGAGATAAGATGAATAAGATGGCAGAAGTATCACCATCATTTAATGCAATAATGGATCAACTAAATATTATTTGCGATACATTTGCAAAAATTGATAGAAATCCATTTGATAAAGAAGTAGAAGATGGATGGTGGTTCTGGGCATTTAGAATTGCTGCAAGTAGTAGTGGCTATAATACAGTTGAAAAGGAAGAAGAACTTTATCAAAAGATTAATAAAGAATTAAAGCAAGCAATTACTGAAGGAAAGTTTGAAACACAAAAAACTATGCCTTCAAGTTTAACTCCACCATGGAGAGAAAACTTTAAGGAATTTTTGCCACTTACAATTTCATCTGCAATAAGATTTGTATCTTCATTTGAAGATATAGAATTTCCTATTGCAAGATATGAAAGATATGACGATCCAAATACATATAATATTATTAAAACATTTGAAGATATGAGTGGAGATAGAGCTTTATTTGATGATGATGCAGTAGATACTGAAGGTAATCCAGTAGAAGAACTAAAAGATCAACAGGAATATACAAAAACATTAATTCCAAAATATAAGATAGTTAATAGATTGATATTTACATATAAAGTAGTCTCTCCAATGCTTGGAATGATTTCATGGATAGTATATATTGCAATATCATTAATTGCATTTGTGGATATGTTCATGAAGAATTTTGAATCATTAAAAAGATGGGTTGTATGTTCAAGCCTATTAGGAGCATTCTTCACAATTATTGTTGGAGTATCATATAATCATGTTGCATCATGTAATTCGGTTACAACACTGTATTTATCAGGAGCATATTCTGTTTATTTAGCATTTATGTTAGTAACTATATATAGTATTTTTGCAAAAGGATATGAACTAGTGTATCCTAACGGAAAAGAAGTAGTAATGGATGCAATTGAATCAGATATAAAAAGAGAAAAGAAATTAAGAAAAGAATATATCAAACAAGAAAAGTTAAGAAAAAAAGAAGAAAAGAATAAGAAAAAAGAAGTAAAAGAAGAAATTATTGAAGAACCTAAAGCAGTAGAAGAAGTAAAAGAGGAAGAACCTATTGTTGAAGTAAAGGAAGAACCTAAAAAACAGCCTAAGAAAACTTCTACAGCTAAGAAAAAGACAACTACTAAAAAGATATCAAAATCTAAATCTGATATTGATTCAAAAAAGAAAACAACAAAGAAAAATAATACTGCCAAAAAGAGTAGCGGAAAAAGGAGAAAGTAACTGGTGAATAAAATTCCAAATAAAATCACTATACTACTATTTGTATTAGCTATAGTTATTATTATTCTTTTAAAACAATTATTAATTTTAAATATACCAATTATACCTATGATAGGAGCTGGCGAAGATGATCAGTTAATGATAAATCATGCCATTTCTTTTAAAGAAGGAAAGTGGATGGGAGAAAGGTATTTGTATAATACTTTAATGAAAGGTCCAATGTTTCCAATTTATTTGGCTATTATAAATAAAATTGGGCTTTCTTATATAAATACAACTTCATTATTATATACAATTAGTTGCCTAGTATTTATGATTTCAATTAGGAAAAATATTAAAAGTAAAATTGCTTTTACATTTTTTTTCTTAATTATTACTTTCAATCCTATAATGTACACAGGAGAAATATTACAAAGAGTTTATAGAAACAGTATTGTTCCTTTTGCAAGTTTACTTGTAATGGCAGCTTATATCGGCATGTTTAATTGTATAGAAGAATCTAAAAAAGAAATGTTTATTTGGTCATTATTAGGATGTTTATCATTGCCATTTTTCTATTATATTAGAGAAGATTCAATTTGGATAATACCATTCATAATATTTTTAACTAGTTGTTCTATTATAGCTATAGTTAGAAATGTTATTATATTAAAAAAAGTAGATAGTAATAATCTAATCCGATTAGTTTTATTAATAATTCCAATTATTAGTTTGTTTATATCATCTATAATAATAGGGAATATTAACTATCAAAAATATGGATATAGGACTACTAATGTTTTAAAGAAAAGTGCTTTTGTTGATGCAATGAAAACGATTTATTCTATTGAATCAGAAGTAGATTATCCATATGTTTCAGTAACCAGAGATAGAATGGGTAGAATGGCTGAAGAGTCTGAATCATTTAAAATAGTAAAAGAAGAAATGGATAAAATCTATGATTCTTTTTCAAAGATTGATAGGAATCAAGAAGATGATCAAATCGAAGATGGATGGTGGTTTTGGGCTTTTAGAATTGCCACATACAGAGCAGGATATAATACTTTAGAAAAAGAAGAAGAAATATATAGTAAAATATCAAATGAATTAAATGAGGCAATAGAAAATGGAAAATTTAATAAAATATGGACAATGCCATCAGCTTTAATGCCTCCATGGAGGAGTAGATATTTTATCGAATTACCAACAACTATATTAAAATCATCATGGTTTGTAAGTTCTTTTAATAATACTGGCTTTAAACCAATAGAATATCAAATAGTAGAAAACAAAGGAAAATATGATGAAATAAAAAAATTTGAAAATATTACACATGATATTAGTGTATATTCAAATGAATCAATATATGATGTCAAAGAAGAATTAAATAATCAAGAGAATAGTATTAAAAAAATAGAAACAAGTATGAACATTTCTAATGCTATCTCAACTGTTTATAAAATATTTTCTCCTATATTAGGGGCTTTGAGTTTGACTGGTTATTTTATTTTTACTATTTTGATTATTAAAAATTTGACTAGAAAAAAATATGATAATTTGAAAGAATGGATTATATCTTCATCAATGCTTGGAACACTATTAGTTTTACTAGCTGGAGTTTCTTATAATCATATATCATCTTGTTATTCTTTAATCACATTATATTTGTGTGGAGCATATTTACCATATTTAATTTTTACTATAATAACATTATTTTTTGTTATTAAAATAATAATTATAAATAGAAAAAAATAGTATTTTTATGAAAGAGAGGATGTTATTATGATAGTTTTATACATAATAATGGCATTAATTGCTTATGCAATTGGAAGCATCAGTTCATCTGTAATTGTTACAAAAAAACTAGCAGGATTTGATGTTAGAGAAAAAGGAAGCGGAAACGCTGGATCAACAAACGTTTTAAGAACGGCAGGAACAAAAGCTGCAGTTATTACACTTGTATGTGATATTTTAAAAGGTGTTGTTGCAGTATTAATTGCTAAAATATTAAGCTTAATATTTGCTGATGCAAATGCAGCATTGCTTGTAGAAATTGCTGCTTTAGCAGTTGTTGTTGGACATACTTTTCCAGTATTTTTTGGATTTAAAGGTGGAAAAGGTGTTGCTACATCACTTGGAATACTATTAATAGTTAATTTAAAGATTGGACTTATTTGTTTATTCTTTGCCTTAGCTTTAATGGCACTTACAAGAATGGTATCACTTGGATCAATTTCAGCAGCTGTTTTATTTGCAATCTTAGCAATATTTATTCATGATGGATATATAGTTGATTATTCATTTAGTTTTGTAATATTTGCAATTTTACTTGCAGCATTTGTTATATACAATCATAGATCAAATGTTACAAGAATAATGAATGGAACAGAAAATAGATTAGATTTTTCTAAGTTTAAAAAAGGCGCAGAAGAGCCATTAGATGGAGAAGGCGAATCAAAAGAAGCACCCGAAGAAGTTGTAGAAGAAAATAAAGAAGAACCACAAGAAGAAACAGAAAACAAGGAGTAGGATTAATGAAATTGCTTAAATACATTAAAGAACATAAAGAAATAGTATTACTTATTATTGCTTTAGTATTTTTATGTTTATTTAAGCAATTTTTGATATCTAAAATGCCTTTATATGCATTAGCAGGAGCAGTCGAAGATGATGGACTTATGGTAAAGAATGCTAAATCTATATTAGATGGAAATTGGCTTGGAGAATATAAATATAATACTCTTCTTAAAAACCAGATGTTTCCGTTATTCTTAAGAATAATATATGGATTTAATATTTCATATTTATCAGCAGTCACAATTCTTTATTCGATTGCTTCTTTGTTTTTGATTTATAGTATTTCAGCTAGAATTAAAAACAAGTTTGTTTTAATAATTATTTTTGGATTCGTTTTATTTAATCCAATAACATATTCTAGAATGGTTATTCAAAGAGTATATAGAAATAGCCTTATTCCAGCTTTATCTTTAATGGTAGTTTCGGGATACATAGGATTACTTTTAAAACAAGATAAGAGATTTTTTGAGTATGCAATTACTTCTATAATTACATCTGTAGCTTTTGGAATGTTTTATTATACAAGAGAAGATTCTATATGGCTTTTACCTTTTAGCTTATTTATGACGTTTTCTATTTTAATAGCATTGTTTATTAAATTTAGAAAAGAAAAAAATTTCAAGGCTTTTTTTATAAAAGGACTGTTAGTTATTCTTCCACTTATTGCAATGAATATTATTGGAGCATTTTTTGCTAATCAAAATTATAAGAGTTATGGAGTCCGTTTAGTTAACATTCAAACAGAAGGTGCAATGGCAGAAGCATTTAGAACAATGAATAGTGTTAAACCTAATGTAGATATTCCAAAAGTTACAAATCCAAAAGAAAAGATTCAAAGAATGGCAGACGTTTCACCATCACTTGCCAAAATTGAACTTGAACTTAATAACGAAATAGAAAAATTTGCAAATCCATCAACTGGAGAAGTAGAAGATGGTTTATTTGGATGGGCATTATTAAATGCGACAGAAGCATCAGGATTTAAAACACTTCCAGAACAAATGGAGATATTTAAGGGCATAAAAGAAGAATTAAATAGTGCAATGAATCAAGGATTACTTGAAAGACAAGCTCTGATGCCCGTAATAAATGATGTTCCACTTTCAAAAGGTGATTATAAGAATCTAATTACTGGATCATTTAGAGCAATGTTATTTGTTATGGATTATAGAAATGTTGAGAAATTGGATATAATTACAAGTCCATATGATAGTGATTATCATGATAATATGCAAAATCTTCTTGTAATAACAAGAAATAATGTACTTTTAGATATGTCAGAAGATTCAGTAAGAGATTATAATGACTTTATAATTAATAATCAGCAAGAATATATTTCATCATTAAGACTAGAACTAAGATTATTAAGTTTAATAAAAGTTTTGTATACATTAGCAGCATATATAATTCAATTACTTGGAATGTTTTCATTTGTTTTAGTAATTGGATATACTATAAAAGATATTTTAAACAAAAAGTATGATTTGATTTATATTTCTATATCTATGATAGGAATATTAGGAGCTATTATAACTTTAGTACTTGGAGTAGTATATACTCATATTACTAAAGTTGATGCAATTAACTATTTGTATTTGTGTGGAGCATTTCCACTTTCAATACTACTTTCACTAATATCAATAGTTACAATAACAGAGTATTTAATTAAAAGAAAAATAAATTTGCACTATAATGAAAAATAACATATACTATTACTAGAATTAAAAAGGAGGAACTTATGAAGAAAGTTGCAATCATAGGTGCAGGCAGTTGGGGATCTGCACTAGCTATTTACCTAGCTAAAAATGGTAATGAAGTAAAATTATGGTCATTTAATGATGATGAAAGAGATTCAATTAATAACAAAAGAGAGTGCGTTTTCTTACCAGGAGTTGTGATTCCAGATGGAGTATGGGCTTCAGAAAACTTTGAAAAAGTATTAGATGGAGCAGAACTTATTATTCATGTTACACCATCAAAATTCGTAAGAAGCACAATAGTTCAATATAAACATTTAGTTAAAGAAAATCAATGTATAGTAATGTGTTCAAAAGGATTAGAACCAGGAACAGGTAAAACATTAGATGAGATTATGGAAGAAGAACTTCCTGGAATTAAAAATGGTATTTTATCTGGACCAAGTCATGCTGAAGAAGTATCAAGAAATATTCCAACACTTCTTGTATGTGCTTCTAAGTCAGAAGAAGTTAAAGAATGCGTAATTGATGCATTTCAAAGTCCTTTAATGAGAATATATACAACAAATGATGTTAGAGGAGTAGAAATAGGTGCAGCACTTAAAAATATTATTGCATTTTGTGCAGGTATAAGTGTTGGATTAGATTTAGGAGATAATACCTTTGCAGCACTTTTAACAAGAGGTTTAGTAGAAATTGCAAGACTTGGAGTTGCTATGGGTGGAGAAGAAAAAACATTTTATGGATTATCTGGTCTAGGAGATTTAATTGTTACATGTTCTAGTGAACATAGTAGAAACAGAAGAGCAGGTAGACTAATTGGACAAGGTCATACAATAGAAGAAGCAAGAAAAGAAATCGGTATGGTTATAGAAAGTGTTGATAACATAGATATAGCACATGAACTTGCTATTAAATATAATGTTGAAATGCCAATTGTTAATTGTGTATTTGACGTATTATATAATGGATTGGATCCAAAAGAAGCAGTTAATATTTTAATGACAAGAAAATATAGAGAAGAATAAAGTAGGAGGGTTTATTATGGATTTATTTGACAAAATTAAAAAGAAAACTTCTGATGCTTTTGACTATACAAGAGATAAAGCATATAACATTTCAGAAGAAATTAGAATTAGAGGATTAATTAATGAATCTAAGGAGAAAATAAGTAATTTCTATAAAGAAATTGGTAAAATAGTTTTTGAAAATGTTAAAAATGAAAAAGATTTATCAAAAGATGAAGTAAAATCACAATGTGAAGGAATCATGAGAGAAGAAGAAAACATTGCAAAACTAGAAGTAGAAATTTTAGCATTAAAAGATATTAAAAGATGCGTAAAATGCGGTGAAGAATTAGACAATAACGCAGAATTCTGTTCAAAATGTGGTGAGAAGCAACCTAAAATGGAAGTTCCAGAAAAGGAAGAAGAAAAAGAAAATAAAGAAGTTGCAGACGAAGCAAATGAAGCAAATTCAATAGAGAATAATGAAAACAATGAAAATCAAGATGGTGAAAATCATGAATAAAAAAAGTGGGATTTAAATCCCACTTTTTTATTTATCATATTCAATTAATTTTTCAACAATTTGGATTGCATTAGATGCAGCACCTTTTCTAATATTATCTCCTACACACCAGAAGTTGATTCCGCTTTCAACACTAAAATCTCTTCTGATTCTTCCAACATACACTTCGTCATGTCCAGAAGCATTAGCTGCTAGTGGATAAACATTATTTTCAGGGTCATCTTCAACAATGATATTTTTTGCATCTTTAAGAACATTTTTTAGCTCTTCTAAATCAAATTCTTTTTCAAATTCAACATTTATTGATTCACTATGAGAGTTAAGAACAGGGACACGTACACATGTTGCTGTTATTTTTATGTCTTGATTGTGAAGTATCTTTCTTGTCTCATTAATCATTTTTTCTTCTTCTTTGGTGTATCCGTTATCTAAGAATACATCGATATGTGGTAAGCAATTGTTTACGATTGGATGTGGAAATTTTTTAGGAGCTTCTCCTTTTAATCCACATTCTAAATCATCAACACCTTTTTTACCAGCACCACTTACTGCTTGATATGTTGAGTAAACAATTCTTTTAATCTTATACTTATCGTCTAATACTTTTAAAGGAAGTACAGCTTGAATTGTTGAACAATTTGGATTAGCAATAATTCCTTTATTCCATTTGATATCTTCAGGATTAACCTCAGGTACTACAAGTGGTACTTCAGGATCCATTCTCCAAGCACTGCTGTTATCTACAACAATGCAACCTTTTTCTGCAGCAATAGGAGCAAAGTGTCTTGATGTATCTCCGCCTGCTGAAAAAATAGCAAAGTCGAAGCCTTCATCAAAAGAATTATCGGTAAGAAGTTGAACTTCATATTCTTTACCTTTAAATTCTAATTTTGTTCCTGCTGATCTTTCTGATGCAAAAAATGTGTAATCTGATATAGGAAGATTATATTCTTCCAAAACTTCTAGGGCTTTCCTTCCAACAAGCCCGGTTGCGCCAACTACGGCAAGTTTGTAATTTTTCATTAATACCCTCCCTCAGTAAGGTACTCCTCAAAATAGCTTAAAAATTGATCATATGGAAGTTCATATCTATAGTTAGCTTTAAATTCAGAATACAATCTTCTTAATTGGTAGTCAGTATATAAAGCATAACATCTAGGATACTTTTCTGACAAATCGCTTGAACTTGTAGATCCAGAAGATGTAGAATTTCTTGATGAGCTACCATAATAAGAACTATTGGTAAAATTATTAATTGATGTGTTACGTGAGTTTGCTATCTGAATTGATTTATTATACTGTCCTACAAATAATAACATCATAACAATATAAGCTACGAGGACAACGACTATCATTCGCAATTTATTAAAATTTTCAAATGATTGCTGGTTCGAAAACACACTATCTTGAAAATTAGAAAATGGGGTATGTGAGTTTTTATAATTAGATTGATGAACATTTTCGTATTTTCTATAAGATGTGTAATCGTGTTCAGAACCATCTTTTGTATTACTATAAGAATTTGTATATGCACCATATCTATAGCTATTATAACCAGCATATGTACGATCGTTTGTATTGTTATAACCACGTGCTGCTCCATAACTTGAAGTAGAATATGGATTACGATATCCACGTGAAGTATAACCAGATCCTGAGCTGGAAGAACTATAACCCGAAGAATCATACGTATTATTATAAGTTGGAGGGGTATATGTATATGTTGGGAATGTTTCCTCATCATATTTAGCTCTTTCTTCAGGAACGCTAAGAGTATCATATGCAACATTAATTTGACTTGTCATTTTTTGTGCATAATCTTTATCACCAGTGTAAATGTCTGGGTGGTATTTTTTTACAAGCTTTTTATAAGCGTTTTTGATTTCATCTTGCGTTGCTGTTCGCTTTACCCCTAAAATCTCATAATAATTCATAATTATTTTCTCCATTTGTACATATATAGCTATTATATGATAAAACCAAATTAAATTCAATAAAAACTTGAATTTGGAACGAAAATGTAATAAAATTACAAAGTACTGGGAGGAGTAGAAAATTGCAAGATTTTAATGACGAATTTATAGCAAAAGTAAAAGAGAAAATAGATGGTCAAAATAAGAAATACTATATTCTTACAATGGGCTGCCAACTAAACGAAAATGACTCTGAAAAGATTTCTGGTTTGTTAGAGAGCATGGGCTATTCTATGACAGAAAACTTAAGTGAAAGTGACATTATTATTTATAATACCTGCTGTGTAAGAGAAAACGCAGAAGAAAGATTATTCGGAAAAGTTGGAGAAGTTAAAAAACTTAAAGAATCTAAAGATGTTATTCTTGCAATTGGTGGATGCATGATGCAAGAAAAAGGAATGGTAGAAAAACTAAAGAAAAGCTACCATTACATTGATATTGTATTTGGAACACATACTCTTCAAAACTTACCAGAAGATATTTATAAAGTACTTATTAGGAATGAAAAAGTAAAAGACATTTTAGATATAGATGGTGAAGTATATGAGGGCTTACCAATAAGAAGAAATGATAAATATAGAGCATCTGTAACAATAATGTATGGATGCAATAATTTCTGCACTTATTGTATCGTTCCTTATGTAAGAGGAAGAGAAAGAAGTCGTGAGCCAGAAAAAATTTTAGAAGAAGTAGAAAGTCTAGCTAAAGAAGGATATAAAGAAATAACTCTCCTTGGCCAAAACGTTAACTCATATAAAGGAAATGATAATATCAAAACTTTTGCAGATCTTTTAAATGAAGTATGCAAAATTGAGGGAATAGAAAGAGTAAAATTTATTTCACCACATCCAAAGGATTTTACAGATGACGTAATCGAAGCAATTGCTAAAAATGATAAAATTGCAAGACTTGTTCATCTTCCACTTCAATCTGGAAATACTAAAGTATTAAAAGAGATGAATAGAAACTATACCAAGGAACAATTCTTAACTTTAGTAGATAAGATGAAAGCAAAAATTCCAAACATTGAATTTTCAACAGATATAATTGTGGGATTTCCTGGTGAGACAGATGAAGATTTTGAAGATACATTAGATGTTGCAAGAAAAGTAAATTTTGAACAAATCTTTATGTTTATATATTCTGTTCGTGAAGGAACAATTGCAGCTAGACGTGAAGATCAAGTTCCAGAAGAAATTAAACATATAAGATTTGATAAATTAAAAGAGTTATATGATTCTAAAGTAGATGAAAATAATGAAAAGTATGTAAATACAATTCAAAAGCTATTAGTAGAAGGTGATTCAAAAAATGATTCTAATACATTAACAGGAAGAACTGATACCAATAAAGTTGTTATTTTTGATAAAAAAGAAGGAATTAAACAAGGCGATATAGTAAATATTAAAATAACAGAAAATCATAGATGGTATTTAAAAGGCGAAATAGTTTAAAAGGAAGGAAAGAAAATGGCAGAAATAAGCGAGTTATCTCCAATGATGCAAAGTTATATGCAAACTAAGGACGAGTATAAAGATTGCATTTTATTTTATCGTTTGGGCGATTTTTATGAAATGTTTTATGATGACGCAATAACTGCATCAAGAGAACTTGAACTTACATTAACTTCAAAAGCAAATGGTACAGATGAAAAAGCACCTATGTGTGGTGTTCCTTTTCATGCTGCAGAAATATATGTTTCAAGATTAATTGCAAAAGGTCATAAAGTTGCTATCTGTGAGCAACTAGAAGATCCAAAAAAAGCAAAAGGATTAGTTAAAAGAGGAGTTATAAGAGTAGTAACACCAGGTACTGTAATTGAGACAAATATGCTTGAAGAGAAGAAAAACAACTATATCATGAGTATATGCAAAAAAGGTATGTATTATGGTATTGCTATTTGTGATATTTCAACAGGTGATTTTTATGCTAGCCAAATTAAACTATCAGAAAACAACTTTGAAAAGTTATTAGATGAATATGCAAGATTTGCTCCAGCTGAGATTGTTATTAATCCAGCTATGGGAGATTCTCAAAAAGAACTTGAGATATTAAAAGATAGATCAAATACATTCATAACAATTAGAGATGAAAAGCAATTTGAAGATGATGCAGAAAAATTAAAAAATCTTTATACTTTAACAGATTCATTTGAAAAAGAAATTGATGATATTGATCAAAGAGAATATTGTGTTGAGGCAATAAATGGACTACTTAATTATTTTACTGAAAC
>JAEEGL017455435.1_pt1 | contig 22185 bp, 11 predicted proteins | sample 9134231 | NCBI WGS metagenome assembly JAEEGL01 (sample SAMN16246548, study PRJNA631951) | gut metagenome | biome: gut microbiome; feature: rumen; material: fiber-attached | host: Bos | place: Iran: Karaj | collected 2018-10 | reverse complement strand
GTGAGCCACGAGACCGGCCACCTTGGGACCGAAGATCTTTGCGCAGTTCCAGTTGGCAGCGTTCACACCAGGATAGGCACCACGGAAGATGGCCTCCGTAGAACCCGGCATCGTCCAGCTCTGACCCTCGGTATAGAAGATGTCAGAGTAGCAGGACTCTGCCTTTGCATCGGGTGTGTGGTTATAGATTTCAGCATAATTTAATTCTGCAAGCTTGTAACTGACTTCGTCATTGGCGACGAGATTCAGTGCCTTGCCGAGTGTCTCAGCAGCCTTCTTGCAGTAATCCACATCGTAGTCGTAGGTCTTGCCATTGGAGCTGGCACCTAAGAGCTGGGCCACGCCGCCGTTCTTGGTCTTCTCGAACTCCTTCATGAGCGGGGAGCCTGCCCAAAGATAGCACTTGCCCAAGTAGCAGAGTGCCGTGAACTTGTTGACACGCAGGTCGTTCTGGCCCGAAGTCTGCATACCGGGAATGGTGGCGTCCCAATCGAGCGGAAGGAGGTCGTATGCCTTCTCGAAGTCTTGAGCACAGCGGTCGGCACACTCCTGGAACGACAGACGGGGAAGCTCCGGGATACTGGTAGCCTCGAAGGTTTTGTCAATGTAGGGAAGACCGCCGAAGTAGCATATCAGCTCGAAATGCCACCAGGCTCGGAAAAAATACATCTGTCCGAGCAACAGGTCGCGCTCGTCGTCGGTGCCCACCATGGACTTGATGTTCTCAATACCCATGTTACACTTACGGATGCAGTACCACGAGTTATCCCAAAGAGACTGTCTTCTATCATTATAAACACCACCTTTCAGCCAGCACTGGTCGTTGTTCCACCAGTTACGATAGTTACCCAAATCGACCTGATGATCCATGTGGGCATAGCCTTCGGTGTTATGCACAGCGTCGTCACCCAGATTCCATGAAGTGCAATAGTTGCACTTTTCCTTATCGGGAATCAGGTTATAGATTTCCTCAATATATCCCTGGAAGTTGCGGTAGTTCTTGAAAGCCTCATCCTCAGCCACAATAGACTCCGGATCCTTATCGAGCCACTCAGTGCAAGAAGTCAAAGGAGCAACACCAGCCAAGAAGAGCAGTGAACCACCCAAAAGGTTTTTGATGTTATTATAATATTTCATAATAGATATACGCGATTAAAGGTAAAGCTTAAATCCGAAGTTATAACGTCTGACGGTAGGGTAAGCACCGCCGCCGCCGCTAAAGGTCATTGGATTACCATTTACAATAGTACCTGTCGTGTTACTCTCACGGTCATCAGGCATCTTAGTGATGAGGAAGAGGTTGTTGGCATTCAGATAAAGTTTCAGGCTTGTGAAACCGAGAGCCTTGATCCAGCCCTTTGTCCATGTGTAAGCGACTTCCACGTTCTTGAGTCGGAAATAGGAGCCGTCGAAGAGATACTGCGTACCATCGTTGTAGGCCACCTGTGTGGTGAATCGGGGAACGACTACCTCACCGGTTCCGTCAACTGGGTTCCACCAAGTACCATTGTCGTATACTGTAAGAAGTTTATTGTTGAAAGAAGGAAGGCCCACGTCACGAGTGACACCTGTCACACCATACATCTGAGCAAACATGCTAAAACCTTTCCACTCCCAACCAATAGTGGCATTGTAAGTATGCTCCGGGTTTCCGGTGTATCCGTAAGGAGCCTGGTCGTTGGTCTCGTCGACGACACCGTCACCATTGAAGTCAACGATGTAATGGTCACCGATGAGCACTGACTCGTCACTGGTCTGACGCTCGGGCACACTGTAAAGTTCATCATAGGTGCCGATATAGCCGTTGTCGATGAAGGAAGCATACTGTCCCTGGGAATAGCCCTGTGCCTTGCGGTAACTTGGAATCAATTCGGGGTCATCCTTCAGTTTGATCACATTGTGTGCATAGGTATAGTTGGCATTGGCCCAGAAACGCATGCCATTCTTCAACACCTTGTTGAAACGTACCTCAAACTCGAAACCTGTGTTCTTGATCTTACCCTTGTTGATATCAGGAGTAACCAAAGCACCATAATATGAAGGCACCGAGCGGTTGGCACCAGAGATAAAGATGTCATAACGGTCATCGCGGAACCAGTCGAAACTACCTGCGAACATACCGCCAAGGATAGCGTAGTCGAAACCGAGGTTCTTCTTGCGGACGGTTGCCCAACGAAGGTTAGGCATGGCAATACCCGACTCCTGATATCCTGTGAACGGGCTGTTGGAACCATCGAGTGCCATTGGGTAAGGACCGATGACTGACCACTCAGTCATATAGCCAAAGCGTTTACCTGCGCTGTCATCACCAATCTCACCGAGAGATCCACGGATCTTGAACATGTCGATGATTCTCTTGTCCTTCAACTTCTTCATAAATTTCTCTTCTGAGAGCATCCATCCAAGAGCACCTGAACAGAAGAATGCGAAGCGGTTGTCGGGAGAGAACCTCTGTGAACCGTTGTAGGCACCGTTGAACTCAGCAAAATACTTGCTCATCAAGTCGTATGTGGTACGGAACACCCAGTCCTCACGACGATTCTCAAGGTCGGCATTGCCAGCGTTGATACGACGCTTCCAGTTACCCATCAATGACACATTGTGCACACCGAAATCACGACTCCAGAAGAGTTGCAGCGACATTTCCGTCGCACGGCTGGTATAGCTGACATCTCCCGGTTCGGTTGTCCAATCGCGGCTCTCATAGAAATCGAAACCTGTTTTGGGATCAATTTCATCTGCCCAGAGCATCTGTCCCACCTCAGGGAGCATATATGCTTTCTTGGTGGTGTGAAGGTCAGAAATACCACGGCTGCCCTCATTGAACTGGTTGTCCCAAGAAATCGTACCGCGAGCGATAAGGCCCTTGGTGATAAAATCGAGATTCTGCTCGAGGGAGAAGTCGGTGAACACACGCGTGATGGTGCTCATCTCATAACCTGAGGTTGCCACACTTGCAGGAGAGTTCTCGATATTGGAAACCAGCGGATAGTAACCCCAGGATCCATCAGAGAACTGTACGGGGAAGAGGTTGGGCGCCATACCGTAGGCACCAGCCCACTTCTGCTGCTGGAAGAACTCGCCGTTGTTGCCATAATAGTAACGCGGAGTCTTCTGCTGAGCATTTGAACCAGCCAGGTTGACCCTGAACTGCGTGGTCTTCGTGATCTGGAAGTCAAGATTTGAACGTACATTCAAACGGTTGTAGGTATAACCGCCTTCATATCCCTGACGGTTGTCCCAAATCTTAGTCATATCACCTTCGTTCTGGAAGTCAAATGCCACAAAATACTTCACGAACTTGGTACCACCTGATAAGTTAAGGTTCGTATTATAAGATAAGGTGTAATCCTTGAACATCTCTTCCTGCCAGTCAGTATTGGCATAGCGCTCAGCCTGGCTGTAGTCACCAAGGTAGGTGCCGTCGGCAGCATAGTTGGGCTTCACGGTATGGTCCTGGTTGCGGAAATTGTTGATGAAGGTCTGCGGACGATAGTATGCCCAGGATGCTGCTCCACCGATGGCCAACTCATGCTCGATGGCCTGGTTGCGGAACATATAACTGTCGTATGAGTCATATTTGCGGGGAAGTTTTGAGACGGCTTTCAATGTAGCATTGAAACCGACATCAATTCTTGCCTTGCCCTCCTGGCCACGCTTGGTTGTGATAAGAATCACACCGTTGGCACCCTCGACACCGTAGACGGCGGTAGCAGATGCATCCTTCAACACAGAGATGGTTGCAACAGATGTGATGTCAACGGACTTGATCTCACGCTTGACACCATCGACGAGGATAAGAGGCTGGGCATCCTGATTCCAAGCAGCAGCACCACGGATGTAGATTCGCGGGTCCTCCTCGCCAGGCTGACCTGTTGAGGCGATGGTCGCGATACCGGGAAGGTTACCAGTGAGGGCTGCGCCGACACTGCCTATACCTGCCGCTCTTTCAAGTACTTCACCTGTAGTCTGCGTGATGGCTCCGACCACAGAGGCTTTTTTCTGCTGGCCGTAACCCACGACGACTACTTCTTCCAACTGGTTGTCATCAGAGAGCGTCACCTTGATGTTTCGCTGCTTGTCGACTTTGATTTCCTTCGTGGTCATACCCACATAGGAAATCACCAGCACCGACTGCTCCGAGGGCACCTTCAATTCGAAGTTACCGTCGATGTCAGTCACCGTTCCCAGAGAAGGCTGTCCTTTAACAACTACCGTGGCACCGATCAAAGGCTCCGTGGTATCGTCAGTGACTGTACCCCTAACTGTGATCCCGTTCTGTGCATACAGCGCCGTGCTGAATGCGAACAACATCAGAATTGCGGGAATGGTCTGTCGAATCAATTGCTTTAAATTGTTAGATTTTGACAGATTTTGACTCATAGTTCTTTTGTTATGTTAATAATAAGTTTTAATACTTCTGATTCTATAAGGTGCAAAATTAACATAAAAGCACCCATAATTCACATTGAATATGTTTCATAAAGTTTAGATTTTGTAACATGCCTTAATTAAATTAGTATAAAAGAAACATTTGACAACACTTATAGCCTGCTCTATTTCTATTATATATAAGGTGTAAGACATTTTCATTCGGCTCGTGATTTGAGGCATCTATAGGGAAAATCCTATACGGTATAGGAATTATCCTATTTCATAATAGAGAAAAACTCCTTATCTTTGCATGCAAAAACAAAAGACAGGCAACAAGTGTCAAATCATATGACTATGAAGATAAAAATCCTGATGTTGATGTCGGTGATGCTTTTCATCATGACCGGCGTGGCTGCTCAGCCATCCATGGACAAGCAACGTTATCGGATAGACTATGTGGAAGAATCGCACCTGCTCCGAAAAGGCAATATGGTGACGGTGCTGACTGTCAAGTTTGAGTGGCCTATCCGACTCAGTGACTACCCCACCACAGCGTTACAAACGACACTCAGCCGGTTGTTTTTCGGTAAAAGTGATCAACATGTGGAAGAGGGAATGGCTCATTTTCTCAAAGACCTAGGCAAGGAGATCCAACAAATGCCTGACGAGACAGGTCTGGAGAAGAGGTATATCAATCTGAAATTGTTCGCTATGGGTTGGGAGAAGGACAAATATATCTCTTTACTGACATCAAGGACCTACAGAAAAGGAGACAACACCACGCCCGACTCTATTTGCAATGAACTGCTCACCTACGACATTGTGGCTGACAATGTGCTGCGGATGGAAGATATCATCAAAAAGTATTGGCGCACCACGAGGGACCCTCGCAACTCCCTGGCACAGAGCATTATGCAAAACATCTCCCACGATAAAACATACAATTTGGGGGTGATGGACTATTATGATTATATGGATGCACTCCCTGATGAGGCCTGCCTCATGCCTGAAGGGGTATTATTCACCGTTCCTGGAAAAAAGGACACAGATGGATTGTTTGCCTTATCCCTTGTTCCTGATAAGATGATGATTCCTGTTCTGAAGCCATCGGCCCAAAAAACTCTCACGGGTGAGAACGAGAGACGGAAGGATCCTCCCCCCACGTCTATTCCCATGATCAACGACAGTATTCCGAAGGATTCCTTGTACATATACGATTATACATCCACCATGCCGGAATACAATGGTAAAACAAGAGATATGATGGCATTCCTCTACCGGCAGATCGATTATCCGCAGTATGAAAAGATGCAGGGCATTCAGGGCAAAGTGGTGGTGTCGTTTGTCGTGGAGCGTGATGGTTCTGTGACGTCCCCCTCGGTCATCTCCCCTGTCTCCCCAGGAATTGACCGTCAGGCTGTCAAGGCAATCATGGCCATGCCCAAATGGAAACCGGGAATAAACAATGGAGTACCTGTCAGGGTAAGGATGAGAATTCCTATCACGTTCAAATTACAGGAAGGAGAGATTACGGTCGAACTCTCAGAATAATCTTTCGCAAACTTAACTTCTTTAACCACATCACTTTTTAACCATTTTCTAGTTGCGGAAATAAAAAAATGAACAAGAAAACCCTCTTCCCTACCCTTCTCGTCATCTTTACGCTGGCATGGCCAACTCTACTTGCACAACCAATAGAAGAAACGGCATATATCAGTCACCATCATCAGAATGACTCAACCCCTACAAGGGAAGAGATGGTCAGGGATTCGGTGATACAAGCAGAAGCGGAGAAAAGGCGCGACTCGCTGATCATGCTACATTCCGATATGATCGACCAACAAGTGATTCCTGCAGACACGTCGGTGAGGACAGGGGTGCTGAAGAATGGGCTGACATATTATGTGCGCCATTGCACAGACCCTGAGAAAAAGGCCAATTTCAGTTTGTTGGTTAAAGGGGGTTCGTTCATAGAGAAGGAAAACGAGCGTGGCTTGGCCCACTTTGTCGAACACATGCAGTTCAAGGGGACGAAACACTTCCCCGGACATGAGGTGATAGGCTTCATGCAACGCAACGGTATCCCCTTCGGGCACGACAGCAATGCCTTTACGGGTTACGCTACAGTGAGGTATTTCCTCAACTCCATACCCACCGGCGATGAACTGCAGATGGATTCCTGTTTGCTCCTCTTGCGCGACTGGGCTGGCGATGCCACCATCAACGACCAAGACGTGGAAAGCGAGCGCAACGTCATTGTGGAGGAATGGAGAAGCAGAAACACGGTATCGATTGCACAACAATTCATCAACGATTTGCTCAACAACTCTTTCTACACGAAGCGATGGCCTATCGGTGACCTGGACATTGTAAAAAAATGCCCTCCCAAACTCATCCGCGACTTCTACAAACACTGGTATCAGCCACAAAATGAAGCCATTGTTGTAATAGGTGACTTCGATGCCGACGAAATGGTGGGAAAGATAAAGAAAATGTTTGGCACGATGAAACGTGGCAAGCATATCGTTCCCGAGCCACCTGCCATCCCCGATGTTGAGACTCCTCAGGTTCATGTGTATCAAGAGCCACAACTTCCATTTCATGCCAGTTCTGTCATTATCAGACTGCCAAAAGAAGAGAATGTGTTGAAGAATCAAGTGGGAGACCTGAGGGCGGAACACATTCTTGACAAAACAAGGATGTTGATGGATGATCAACTCAAAACCCTCAAGAGCAATGATATTTTGATGCCTAAAGCCTACAACCTCAATCCGACAGACATCAAGGATGCCAAGTTCATCGTCTATGAGATGAGTTCCTCACCCGACAAATGGGCCTCGACGCTGGAAACATTGCTGAAAAAGGTAGAAGTCATCCGCCGCAAGGGGTTTGCAGATTTCAAGAGAAATCCACATGACCAAGTCAGTCCAGACTACAACGAGGACTTCTCTGCCATCCTGTTTCCTGACACGGTATTCAGCCCATTCGTATCCAAAAGGAACAATGACTGGACAGATCGGTTGGTCAATTGTTTTTTCAACGGAAACGCCATCAATGACTATAGTTGTGAAAGTGCCTCAAAAAGTCATGTTGCCAACACCACGACAAAGGAACAACTCAACAAAGTGTTCAGGGATATGACCGATGGACGCAACATGCTGGTAGCCACCATGTTTCCCAAAGATGCAACCCTGCCTAAAGAGGAAGAGGTCATGGAAATCATCCATCGGGTGAGGAACATGAAAGATGAGGAACTCGCGGATGTGGCAGTGGAAGGAGGCAAGAAACTGGAAAAACTCAACGTCAAGGACCTCGACATCAATCCCACGCCAGGCACTGTCGTGAAAACAACCGTGCGCAATGACAGCATCAGCGAGTTGCTTTTGTCGAATGGCGTGAAAGTATTGCTGTGGAAAAAGAAAACCGAACGCAATTCCATCAATATGATGTTCGACCGCCCGATGGGGTACTCCGCGCTTCGTGATGATGAAATCGCATTTCAAAACATGCTCTCAACATGCAGAAGACATTTTGAATACATTGGTGGCAGTTCATGGCCTCAGGCAAAGCCTTTTGACGATGTGCTCGATGTTCCTTTATCTTTCCATGTCACTGACAGCGTGGAGCAATGGAAGAATATTGAGCAGCAACTGAAAATGATTTATGCCTCGTTGACAACGACAGAAGTGGACTCCGTTGAAGCAGCAGAACAAATCAACAACATCCAAACCACCATCAAGGCGGTCCAAAGTCCCATCATGCAGGCCCAACTCAAATTGCAAAACCTACCTGCAGCATCTGCTAAGCGCCTCATGCCTCCTTCTTTGGAGGAAGCCGATTCTTACACAGTAGAGCGTTTCAAGGAAGTGGTGAAGGATTATTATTCCAACTTCAACGGTTCGGTGTTTGTCGTTCAAGGCGAAGTGGATGCCGACACCCTCCAACCGCTATTGCTCAAATACATCGGTTCACTTCCCTCAAAACCAGAGCCGGTGAAGCGCAGAATTTGGGAAGCCGACCACTACAAGACCACCAACACCACAGTAGTGGAGAAAATGGAGAACGCGACTCCCTTCTGTGCCACCTTCCTGTTCTATACATGGGAGAAAGGCTTCCAATACACGCAGCAGACGCATGCCCACAACCAGGTGCTGATGAGCGTGCTTGGAAAAATCCTGCTCAACACATTGCGCATCCAGCACAGCGATGTATACACTCCGCAGTGTATCGTACAGGATGATTTGCTGCCCATTCAACGCATGAAATGCACCATTGCCTACACGTGCGACCCCAAGCAGCGCGAGCGGATAGCAAAAGACGTCACCCAACTCGTTCAGGAGATGGCTGAGGGCCCACTCATCACCCAGGACCTCATTGACAGTTATATCACGGAGCGTGAGAAACTCAAGGACAATTATAAGGATAATGACTTTAGCCTGCGTTCTGACCTCATTGCCCGCGAACTCAATGGAATTGTCATCAAAGAGGGCGATACCTCATACATCAAGCAGGTAACGCTATCATCTCTCAAAGCCCATTTGAGGCAATTGCTCAAAAAGGGAAATCTGCACATAGGCTACCTGACCACAGAATGACTTCATCGTTTGCACCCAAACAAGAGAAAATGTAAAAGAAGAAAGAAAAAATGGAGAAGAGGGAATCACTGAGTAGTGACTGACCTCTCCCCTAACCTGAACGTCACGGGCACGTTGTATTTTACCCTTAGAGGCTCGCCATTACTCATCCCGGGATTCCATTTTGGCATCAGTCCGACCACACGCACGGCCTCTTGGTCGAGCAATGGGTGAATGCCACGCACCACCTGAGGGTCGCTGATCGAACCGTCTCTTTCGATGATGAATGACACCACGACTCTCCCTTCAATACTGTCTTTCACAGCCTCTTCCGGATAGTGTATGTTGTCTTGAAGAAATGACAGCAAGCCACTTTGTCCTCCCGGGAAAGAGGGTTGATGCTCCATGGGTTCCCACATGATGTGATCAACCACATCTTTTGTGAAAGAATAGGGAGCGCTGTCGTCAGCGATTCCACGCTGGCGATTGGGCTCCGCCTGCATCTGATAGGTGATGGCACCACCCTTGAGGATGTCGGCATGCTCCAGATAGTTCTTGTCATAGGACTGTCCGTTGAAGGTCATTGTCCCAATGTATCGGTTGTCGCCACTATTGTCGTGCGCATGGATAACGAGCGTCTTACCTGTGGGAAGATGGAGGGTCATCTTGTCAAAATAGGGCGTTCCGAGCACATACTGTCCGCTCCCCGGGCATACGGGATAGAACCCCATGGCCGAGAACACATACCACGCAGAGGTCTGTCCGTTGTCCTCGTCGCCGCAATACCCATCCGGCTGTGGGGTGTAGAGGCGGTCCATCACTTCCCTCACCCAGTATTGCGCCTTCCACGGTTGGGCGGCGTAATTGTAAAGGTAGATCATGTGCTGTATGGGTTGGTTGCCATGGGCGTAGTTACCCATGTTCATGATCTGCATCTCCCGGATCTCGTGGATGACGCCCCCATAATAACTCTCATCGAAGAGGGGCGGCACGTTGAACACCGAGTCGAGCATCTGCACGAAAATGTCTTTTCCGCCCATGAGCCGTATCAACCCCTCCGGGTCGTGAAATACCGACCAGGTGTAGTGCCATGCGTTTCCCTCGGTGAAGGCATCACCCCACTTGAGCGGACTGAAAGGCGACTGGAACGACCCGTCGGCATTGCGTCCCCGCATCAGCCGGCTCTCGCTGTCGAACACTTTCTTGTAGTTCAACGCCCTGTCATAAAAGGCCAACCACTCACTCACATCCTTGCCCAACTGCTTGCCCAACCTATAGATGCACCAGTCGTCGTAGGCATACTCCAGGGTGCGCGCCACGCTCTCATTGATGCCGATGTCATAGGGCACATAGCCCAGTTTGTTGTATTGTTCGTAACCCAGACGTCCTGTGGATGAAACAGTAGGATGCACAGCATTGGCGCCATAGAGGACTGCCTCCCATAAAGTGTCAATGTCATACCCCCGCAAGCCTTTCAGCCAGGCATCGGCCACCACGGAGGCGGAGTTGTTGCCCACCATGCAGCCACGGTGGCCAGGACTTGCCCATTCGGGCAGGAAGCCACTTTCCTTATAGCAGTTCACCAGTCCCTCCTGCATTTTCTCGTTCATCTCGGGATAAAGCAAGTTGAGCAGCGGGAAGAGAGAGCGGAAGGTATCCCAGAAACCGGTATCGGTGAAATAATAACCTGGGCAGACCTCGCCGGTATGAGGGCTGTAGTGGATAGGTTTTCCCTGGGCATCATATTCGTAGAACATCCTCGGAAAAAGCACCGAGCGGTAGAGGCAGGAGTAGAAAGTCCGCAGATGGTCCACCTTTTCGTCTTCCACCTCAACACGTCCCAGCACCTCGTTCCACCGTTTTCGTCCGTCGGCCTTAACTTCATCAAAAGTGCGCTCGCCCAGTTCCTGGAGGTTGAGAAGGGCCTGTTCAGGACTGATGAACGACGATGCCACTCGCAGAATCACCTGCTCACCTCTTTTCATCGATGGGAAGCCGATGACAGCCCCGGTGTGGTTTCCCCAGACCTCCTTCTTGCCTGCCACCAGTCCATCGACTTCTGAATAGCAGGCTTCATAAGTGATTGGACGCGAACAGTCAATCACAAAGAAATTTTTGAAGTTTTCCGGCACTCCGCCGGAGTTCCTGGTCGTGATGCCGGTCACACGGCGTGCTTCGGAATCCACCGCCACGTGTGAGCCTGCATCGAAGGCGTCGATGATGACACGAGCCTCGGAGGTTTCTGGGAAGGTCAGTCGGATGATGGCCGCCCTCTCCGTGGGAGCGATTTCTGCCGTGACATCCCAGTCAGCGAGATAGACCTTATAATAATATGGCGTGGCCACCTCTGCCTTGTGCGAGAACCACGATGCCCGTTCATCCTCCTTGAACACAGTGCGTGTGGCAGGCATGATGGCAAACTGTCCGTAGTCGTTGATCCAAGGCGAGGGTTGGTGTGTCTGTTTCAGCCCGCGTATCTTGTCTGCCGTATAGACATATTGCCAGCCATCGCCCATCTTGCCCGTCTGCGGTGTCCAGAAATTCATCCCCCACGGCAAGGCAATGGCAGGATAGGTGTTTCCCGTGGAAAGCGAATGCTTCGACAGGGTGCCCACCAGCGTTGACACATGATCCACAGGTTCTGCATCCAGCATACCACACAAAAACGATGCTGCTATGATAAGAAGGATTCTTGTTTTTTTCATTTTACGGGTGGCAAGTATCAATAGTGATTTATACGGTGTCATTATCAGGATGAGGCGCTATAAAATTCCTCCGTTGAAAAATATCATGGCAAAGATACAATTTTGGAATGATATTTCTACTTTTTTTGCTATCTTTGCGCCACAAATTTCGAATTTTATTGAATATGAATCGAAGTCAGGAAATCATCCGCACCAGTTGGATAGGCATTGTCACCAATGTGCTGCTGGCCGGATTCAAGGCCGCTGTCGGCATTCTGGCCAGTTCGGTGGCTATCGTGATGGATGCCGTCAACAACCTGAGCGATGCGTTGTCGAGCGTCATCACCATCGTAGGCACCAAACTCTCACAGCGCCCTGCCGACCACAAGCATCCCTTCGGTTTCGGACGTATCGAGTATTTCAGCGCCATCATCATCGCCATCATCGTGCTGACGGCAGGCATCACCTCCCTCATCGAGTCGGTCAAGAAGATTTTCGACCCTACGAGGCCCGAATACACCACGACAACACTCATTGTCATCGTCGTAGCCATCGTGGTGAAACTGGTGCTGGGTCAGTATGTCAAGCGCAAGGGAAAGCAACTGAAGAGCGATGCGCTCATCGCCTCTGGTTCGGATGCCCTGTTCGACGCCATCATTACCTTGGCTACGCTCGTCTCGGCCGGTGTCATGTTGCTGTGGGATGTCTCGCTCGACGGCATCCTCGGCGCACTGATTTCCTTGGTCATCATCAAAGCAGGCATCGAAATGTTGGCCTCGCCCATCAATGAACTGTTGGGAACCAGCATTCCAGCAGAACTCTCCAAGCAAATTGTAAAAGAGGTTTCCGCCTTCGAGGGGGTGCACGGGGTGTATGACCTGATACTCCACAATTACGGTCCCGACGTGAAGATTGGCTCGCTCCACATCAATGTATATGATACGATGTCGGCTCACGATATACACGGTCTCACCCGCAGGATAACCATGCAGATGATTGAGCGTCACAACATCATCATGACTGTCGGGGTATATGCCGTTGCCACTGGCGAGAACCGCGTAGCCGCATTGCAGGCACAGGTGATGCAGACACTCGCTGCCCATAAGGACATCATACAGGTGCACGGATTCTATTATTCAGAGAAGGAAAAGATGCTTTCCGTCGATGTCGTCCCCGACATCACCGTCCATGATGATGCTGTCTTTATCAACCAACTGACGAGCGAGATTCAGCCCTTGGTTCCCGAAATGCAGGTGGTCATCGTGGTGGACCACAATTATTGCGAATAAAAAGTGTACGAGATATCAGTACCATTTATTTTTCGAATATAACAAACCTAATAAAATATTCTTATGAAGAAGTTTTGCTTATTGATGCTTGCAGCCTGTCTTTCGGTATCGGCCATGGCGCAGGAGAAATTCGAATTGGGGAAGCCCAATGACAACAACTACAGATATCTGGATGAATATCAGGCTCTCAAAGAGTATATCAACTACTCCAAGTACCCCAATTTCAAACTTGGTGCGGGTACGACCGTCAACGACTATCTCAACAAATCTTTGTTCAAGAACCTCATCAACAAGAATTTCACAGAGACTGTCGCAGGCAATGCCATGAAGATGGGAAGTTGCGTGGATGGCAACGGCAACATGAATTTCACGACAGTGAAGAACTATGTCACAGCAGCCACCAACGCAGGGCTCAACGTCTATGGCCACACCCTCGCATGGCATTCACAGCAGCCCAACGGTTGGCTGAGGAAACTCATTGCCGACAAGCCAGCACCGGAACTAACCGATGGTGATGTGGACATCTGGACACAGGTAGCATCCATAGATTTCCGTACCGTAAAAGAGATTGGTTGGAAAGCCTCCGAATCAGATTACGGATATTCCATCAAACTCAACGCGACAGATGGTCTTGTTGTTACCACCACCAAATCATATTCCTGGGAAGTGCAGTTCGTACCCATGTCCGACATCATTCTCCAGAAAGGCAAGACCTACAAGATGACCGTGACCGTCAAAGGTTCAAAGTCAGGCCGTTTGGACGGCCGTCTTGGCGACTGGGGCAGCGGTGCCAATTTCAACATTCCCTTTACCAATGAGTGGCAGGATGTTGAAGTCAACATCAAGCCGACGATGGAGAGCAGTTTCATACTGGTGCATGTTCCCAACTACGTAGGTGAGGTATGCATCAAGGGCATCAAGTTTGAGGAGCAGAAGAAAGGCAAGACCGTCAATGAGGAGCGTCGTTGTCTCAAGGCTCATGCCACAGCAAGGAAAAGTGAGACATGGGACAATCAGATGTGGCTGTGTCCAGGCTCTTTTGCCTCTGGAGCCAATTTTGTCTTCACTGCTGAGGTGCGTGCCGACAAACCTGCATTCGCTTCCACACAGATTCACAACGCTCCGGGTTCATACGTTCACTATGAGGCACTGGGCAATGTGAACTTCACCACAGAGTGGAAGAAAATCACTGTCAGCGGTAAGTTCAATGCAGCAGGTCAGAGCATCGCCTTCAACCTCAGCGAATTGGCCGATGAGAACAACTACTACTTCGACAACGTGAGCCTGAAAATTGGCGGAGTGGAGAAAATCAAGAACGGCGATTTTGAAGGAACCGATGTCAGTTCATTCAAGGTCAAGGAAAATGCCGGCAGCGTAGTCGCTCCTGAGATTTGTGAGAATCTCTCATATATCTACATACCCACCTCGGTTCCCCAGACACAACAGGAGCGCCACGACACACTTGTATATGCCATGGACAAGTGGATCAAGGGTATGATGGAGGCCTGCGGTGGCAAGGTCAAGGCATGGGACCTCGTCAATGAGGCCATCTCTGGCGGAGGCAATGACGGACAGGGCAACTATACCCTGCAGCACTCAGAGGGATACAATCCTGATGGCACATGGGATGTCGGTGGCAGCGCTTTCTACTGGCAGGATTTCATGGGCGACCTTGAATACGTGCGCCAAGCCTGTCGATTGGCCCGTAAGTACGGACCTGAGGATATTGTCCTCTTCATCAACGACTACAACCTTGAGTCAGACTGGGACAGCAACAAGAAACTGAAGTCACTCATCAACTGGATTAAGAAGTGGGAGGCTGATGGTGTTACCAAGATTGACGGTATCGGCACTCAGATGCACATCTCATACTACGAAAACAGTGGTACGCAGAACAGCAAGAAGAATGCCATCACCAACATGTTCAAACTCATGGCTGCCACAGGCAAGTATGTCCGTGTCAGCGAGATGGATATGGGCTACGTGGATGCCAGCGGAAAAGATGTTCCTACAGCCAACATGACCGAAACGCAGCATAAAAACATGGCAAACTTCTACGAGTGGATCATCAAGGAGTTCTTCCGCCTCGTGCCTCCTGAGCAGCAGTGGGGCATCTGCCAGTGGTGTCCCACCGATTCACCTTCCAACAGCGGATGGCGGGCCAACACACCAGTCGGCATCTGGGACCTCAACTATTACCGCAAGCATGTATATGCCGGTTTTGTGCGCGGACTCGGTGGTGTTGCCAACAGCATAGAAAAGGTGGAGACCGACAAGGCTATCGACACCTCAAAGGGCATCTACAACCTCAGTGGCATTCGCCTCAAGGCCACATCACTCGACGAACTCCCTTCGGGCCTCTATATCGTAGATGGAAAGAAGGTAATCAAATAACATTGAAACACCTGCACAACAACATCCTTGGTTCCCCACCCCTTCGAGGGTTGGGGGAACCACGGAATACTATGAGACTGACAGAACACGTGTCCGCAGTGGCGACAAACAGGCATTGCGCGGTCGTTGGTTTTATTGTCTAGGGAATATTGGAATAAAGGAATAGAATCTCTGTATCTCTGCACCTCTGTGTTGAGAAAAACGAATCAAAATCTCCGTCCCTCTGATTCATGATGAGAAAAGAAACATATATTCCTTGGACTGCATTGCTGTTTCAGGAAAAAGTTGTATCTTCGCAGTTGGAAAGAGGCCAAACCCTTTCACTGCTCCATCCACAACCCCAAAAGACGAACAGCACATGAACACCATCCGACTGCTGCCCTACGGCATCTCAGACTTCAAGCAAATCCAAAGAGAAGGAAACTACATCGTCGACAAGACAATGTATATATCCCGAATGGAGAAGACCGATCATTTCATCTTCCTCATCCGTCCGCGCCGCTTCGGCAAGAGCGTGTTCCTGAGCATGCTGCGCGCCTACTACGACATCAATGAGCGGGACAGGTTCCAGGAACTCTTCAAAGGGCTGTGGATAGCCGACCATCCCACGCCTGAGCAGGGGCAGTTCCAGGTGATGTACTTCGACTACTCCCGCATCGGGGGCAATACCGCCGTGCTGGAGAAAAACTTCGATGAGTACTGCAACATCGAACTGGATGCCTTTGCACAGCAATACGCCAGGTTTTATGCACCTGACTTCGTGGAAAGCGTCAAGAAGATCACTACGGCACGGATGAAACTCAACTACATCAACACCCAAGCCAAAATTCTCGGCCACAAACTCTACCTCATCATCGACGAGTACGACAACTTCACCAACACGGTGCTCAATGAGGAGGGCGAGGCCATCTACCACGCGCTGACACACGCCAACGGCTTCTACCGCGACATTTTCAAACTTTTCAAGGGCATGTTCGCCCGCATCCTGATGATGGGAGTCTCGCCCGTGACGATGGATGACGTGACCTCCGGCTTCAACATCGCCTCCAACATTTCCCTGCGCCCTGAGTTCAACATGATGCTGGGCTTCTCCGAGGAAGACGTGCGCGGCATGATCCGCTACTACCAGTCCGTGGGCATGCTCGACGGAAAGGACGAGGAGGCGCTCATCGAGGAGATGAAACCGTGGTACAACAACTACTGCTTCTCCCGCAAGTCAGTAGACACCGACCCGAAGATGTTCAACTGCGACATGGTGCTCTACTACCTCAACCGCGTGATGCAGACGGGTGAAAGCCCCAGTCCGATGATTGACCCGAACACGCGGACGGACTATGCCAAGATGCGCAAACTCATCCAGATCGACGCGCTCGACAACTACCGCCGCAACATCATCCACGAGGTGACGGAAAAGGGATTCATCGTTGCCGAACTGAAAGAATCGTTCGATGCCAGCCGCCTTATCGACCGCGAAAACTTCATCAGCCTGCTTTTCTATTACGGCATGCTCACCATCGGAGGTATCAGGGGAGCCCGGCTTCGCCTCATCATCCCCAACAACAACGTGCGGCTGCAATACTACGACTGGTTGCTCAGGGAATATGACAGGATAGCCCATGTCGATGTCAGCCAGTTACAGGAAGTTTTCGACCGTGCCGCCCTCGACGGAGAGTGGCGGCCGATGATGGAGCACCTCGGCAAGACCTATGAGGACTCATCGAGCGTGCGCCAGTTGATGGAGGGTGAGCGCAACCTGCAGGGATTCATGACTGCAATGCTCTCACTCAATCCGTACTACTTGGCCGCCCCAGAGATGGAGATGAACCACGGCTACTGCGACTTCTTCCTCATGCCCGACCTCAACCGCTACCCGATGGTGCGTCACAGTTATATCCTTGAATTGAAGTACCTAAAGGCCGATGCCACGGAAGCAGAGGTGGAGCGGCAGTGGACAGAGGCTGTGGAGCAGATACGGGGCTATGCCGAAGGACCCCGCGTGCGCCAACTCATCCGTGACACGCAACTCCACCTTATCATCATGCAGGTGAAAGGCTTCGAGATGCTCAGGGCGGAGAAAATCTGAGGAGAGATAATATGCTCTGACCCGTATGGATAATCCACTATGGTTTATCTGTACGTCCTGTATCTGCTAATTGAATGTTACAGAGATTTGCAAGATAACATCTTTGAATCAATAAGAGTATAATTTTTGTTATTATGAAAAAGACAATCAAACTTATCGTATGTGCATTCTGTATGCTGATGCCCCAGTTTGGAATGGCACAGTCGAATTGGGATGCGGCCACTTGCAAGGACATCTGCACCATTCTGACAGAACAGGGCAGCGTGACCGACAATGTGCTTGTGCGTGGATATGGCTACAAACTGGTCAACAATATTCCAATAGGCGGTGACTATTCAAACGGCTATCTCTCGCTCTACACACTCAATATGACGTGCGATGTCAATGGCAACGTCGTGCGTCTTGGACAAAAAGGTATAAGCAACTATCTGTTGATAGGCTACGGCCCTGATGGAGAGATGTCGATAGCCACGGCTTTCTTCTCTGCTGCCAACGCAGCGAAATTCCGACAACAGGCCATCGATGCAGGTTTTCAGAAAACCCGTACTGTAAAAGGCGAGACCTATTACAGTGCACCAGGTATGAAAATGTCGGAATCATCGAAAAGATTTGGACGTTTCACTGCCTATGACTTCACATTTAAACTGGATATGTAACTTGTTCAATGATTTGGAAGTCGATGGGGTATGAAAGCGTCCTGCCACATACGGCGGGGCGCATTCATATTCTATTGACGGCTATAATAGACCAAACCTTATACAATCACTTCAAAAATTCGTTTGCCGTTCCATTCAATCCACTGCGGATCTGCGTATTGCTTGTCTTTGGAGAAGTCGAATGTGACGAGATAACCTTCATTCAAACCACGGGTGGCAAGATAACCTGAGAGTTGGTCGCGTCCCTTCTCCTCGTATTTGTCACCATGCCATATTTTCAGTTCGATGATGAATTCCTGCCTGTCGTAGGTCACTACAAGGTCCATGCGGCGATTGTCACGAGTCTGTGGCTCCACATAATAGAAACCTGTGCCATTGATGATAGGCTTCAGAAAGGACAGAAAAACCAACCTGCCCTGATGCTCCAAAAACTCAGCATCGTTTTTCCGGTATTCCTGGTGCATCAAATCGGCGAAACGCGTGATGACATGCTCCATGTTGAGATGTCCGTTCCGCACATAGTTCAGTTGGAACGGTGATAGTTTTGAACTGTTCTTGATGGCATAATCCAGTGTGAAGTAGAGAAATAAGGCCTCCTCGAAGATCAAGTTGTGAATCACCACATACCCCTCTTTGTTCCGAATATAAGAGAACATATTGCCCATGTTCACCATCGGATTAAGGAGGGAGAACAAATAGGAGACACTGTTGACAGAGACTGAATACATAAATTCGCAGAATTCAGGATTGTTCTGCAGGTTCTTGGAGAGGTCGTCCATCAACGTGCTGCCACCTTGCACAAGCACCTTGACGGCCTTCACAATGCTTTCCGATGTCCATTCCTGGTCAAACTGTTCATCGATAGCCTTGCAAATATAACTAACCATGAACGGATACCCTGAAGTGTATTTGTATATCTCTTCACTGATGGCCTTGATGTCCATTCCTGTATGTAAATCGTTCTCGTACTCACCGAGCATTTGGGCAATCTCCTCAGGCTTGAATGACATGTCCACATTGAAGTCTGCAGCAATGTTCCATGGCGAGTTGTATTTCTTTTCCTCATCGGAGCGGAACTTCAACTTGAGATTCTTAATGTCGTAAACACTGGCGAGAACAATACTGTGAAAAGTATGGTTCATTCCCTCCCTGTCACGCTCCAGATATTTGTTGCGCAGCATTCCTAAAAAATTGAGAAACAACTGGTTGTCACTGCTTTTATCAACCTCGTCTATGGTCAATACGACAGGATTCGTGGATGCTTTGCAAAACTCTGTGATTGTCAGGGATAAATTATCCATGGTGGAGGCTTCATTATCTTGCCAAATCCTAATCAAGTCTTCCTTTTCCCTGAGCGAGTGAAGATGTCTGACCATTTGTCTTTTGAAAGTAGCGACGAATGCTGCTGGATTGGCAAATACTTCGTCTCCCCAGCCTTCAAAACTGAGAGGAACAACCAGATAGTCGCCAGACAACTTATGCCATATCTTATTCAGCATGGTCGTCTTTCCATATTGCCGTGCGCGGTTGATGGTGAAATACTCCCCGTAACTGATGAGTTTTTCAACCACTTCAAAACGGGTTTCCAAATCAACCATATAGTGCCTCTCAGGATTGCAACTTCCAGTAGTATTGAATCTTTTCCTCATTTATTATCGTAGCCTTTCACAATTTCGCAGCAAATATAAGAATAAATCTCCAAAACCACAATTTTTTCACTTCTTTATCTTCTTTCTGCTTGCGGAAGTCGAATCACGTTACCTATATTTTCCTCCAAAAAATTGGTTTTTCGCTTTTTTTCCGTAATTTTGCACAGCCAAAGAAGTATTTAAATGAATAAGATTGTCTCACTTATCCTTTTTTTATTGATTTCACTTAGTGTACATGCCGATGAATATACCGACAAACTGACTGTGACGGTCAACGGTGTGGGCATGGAACAGCAAGCCACCATCAACATCACACAGGACGATGAGGGTAAATACACCCTCGCCCTCAACAATTTCTGCCTCGAGTCAACGGAGGATGACGGCAGCGTGACACGAATGGGTGTCGGCAATATCGTGCTCTCCGGCATCGAGGGCGTCACCACCGACGGCATCACCTCCATCACCTACAATGATGGCATCTACATCACTGCCGGTGACGACCCGAATGTCGATGTATGGATGGGACCCGCTTTGGCAGAACTGGGTCCGGTGCCCATCGAGATGGAGGCTCGTTTCAACAGCACACAACTTTACTGCGTGATACACATCAATCTCGTGGTGCTCGACCAAGTGATTGAAGTGGTGTTTGGCACACCTGAATTCTCCAGCGGGATCCAAGACATCAGGTCTTCTGCCACCACCCAACCCAACAATCAGGTGTATGACCTTTTAGGGCGTAAGGCCAAGTTCCTCAACCGCCGTTCTATCTATATCATCAACGGCAAAAAAGTGATGACTTATTGACGTCCTGACAACAAATCAACTATCCTAATGAAAAAGACTATTCAGACCATTTTCGTCTCGCTGCTCTTCGTCTCACCTATGCAGATGGCAGCACAAAACACTGCTGTGGATTTCTCTCAATACACTGGCTCACAGGTCGTCAACTCCGATTTTGAGGACTGGAGCGGACCGGAGTATGATAACGTGCCCTTCGGGTGGCATAGTTTCGAGTCTGTGGATGGCGTTAAATTGTATGTAAGTTTCGCAAAATCTAAAGATCACACAAGCAAGCAGACCAAAGACCTGCATGAAGGTACAACTGGTGCAGCATGCCTGAAACTTGTTCCACGCAGCCTGATAATAGCGTTGGCCAATGGCACGATATCGACAGGCCAGATGATTGCTGGAGACGGGAGTGCCACCAGTCCGAAAAACCATGCAGAGATGGACATCTCCAAACAAGCCACCAGCAACGGCTCTCCCTTCTATGCCACACTGACCGAAAGGCCTGCCGCTATGTCAGTATGGGTGAAGTTCACACAGGGATCCACCAACAAACAGCATCCATACGCTACCGTGAGCGCTGCCATCACCAACGGCAACTATTATCAGGAGCCCACGGCCAACAACGACAGTTCGGTGGTGATCGGCTATGCCAAGAACAACCAGATTAGTTCCAACGACGGACAGTGGCAACACCTGCGCATCCCGTTCCGCTACAACTCTCCCAACTTCAACACGACCGATGATCCCAAGGCCATCATGGTGACGTTCTCCACCAATGCCGATCCGGGACAGGGAAACAAGGGCGATGTGCTCCTCATCGATGACATGGAACTCATCTATACCCACACCGTGACCATCCCGGCTTCTGGCTTCGCCACCTTCGCAAATGTGGTGATGAACAACCACAAAGTAAGCATCCCGGAGGGACTGACCGCCTATATTCTTGGCACCAATGCGCAAGGCACTCCCATCGTCAAGGGTGTCTACAATGCCGGCCAGGTGCTGCCTTATGGGGCGGCGGTGCTGCTCAAAGGCGAACCTGGAGAATATGAGTTCTCGACTACCCTCTACGCTACGGCCGAGACCATCGAAGAGGGAGGCGACATCTGTCTGGTCAAGGTAGGGGAGGGGAGCACCCCCGACAGCAATTATGCCTATTATCGCCTGATAGAAAAAAATGGTGCCCTGGGATTCAGCAAGATTTCCGATTTTTCGGGCATCAACGACAGCGAGGCTCTGCTGCGTGTGAAGGCCGACATGGCTTCCGACAGTTATGCCCACGTCATTTTAGACTCTGGCTCAAAAAATGATGTCAATGGTGACGGTATCGTTGATGTATCGGATGCCACGCAGATTGTCAACCGCATCCAGGAATACGACGAGGACACCTCTTTCTTAATCTCCAATGCTGACATCAACGGTGACGGCAGAATCAACGTGGCCGACGTCATGCGACTTGTCGTCTTCTTGCTTGAGAACCAGTAAAATCACCACACTGTAAACTCTCCCTTAAGATTATATTTCACCTCTCCCTCTAAGATAGGTAATCAGTTGAGGGTGTGTCAAAATAGGCATACCCTCCTATTTGTTAAAAAATGCTCAAAGGCCGAACTTTCCCAAGCTCGGCCTTTGTCATGTCGTAAAGAATTCGTACCTTTACGAAACCAAAATTAAGTTATGCAAAATTACCATT
>JAEEGL017152834.1_pt1 | contig 22185 bp, 27 predicted proteins | sample 9134231 | NCBI WGS metagenome assembly JAEEGL01 (sample SAMN16246548, study PRJNA631951) | gut metagenome | biome: gut microbiome; feature: rumen; material: fiber-attached | host: Bos | place: Iran: Karaj | collected 2018-10 | reverse complement strand
TCAAAGAATCCACCAGATATAATTAATGGAGTTCTCGCTTCATCTATTAATACTGAGTCAACTTCGTCGATAATACAATAATTTAATGGTCTTTGTACTCTATCTTCTTTTCTTATTGCCATATTATCACGTAAGTAATCAAAACCCATTTCATTGTTAGTGGTATATAGGATATCACAATTATATTGTTCTTGTTTTTCTTGTGGTGTTAATTCTCTTGTATTTAATCCAACTGTTAATCCTAAAAATCTATGTATTTGTCCCATCCATTCAGAGTCACGACTTGCTAGATATTCATTAACTGTAATAATATGTACTCCTTCTTTAGTTAAAGCATTTAAATATGCTGGAAGTACACTTGTTAATGTTTTACCTTCACCAGTCTTCATCTCTGCTATATTACCAAAATGTAATGCTAAACCACCTAGTAATTGTACATAATATGGTTTTTCACCTAAAACACGATAACATGCTTCTCTAGCATTAGCGAATGCTGGAACAATGATATCATCTAACGTTTCACCATTTTTTAATCTATCTTGTAATTTCTTAGTATTTTCTTTTAATTCATCATCACTTAATTTTTGATATTCTTCATCAAGAGCTTCTATTTGATCTGCTAATTTTTTAAATTTTCTTAGCTCTTTATATTCATGATCTAATAATCTACTTAAAATTGCCATACTATCATCTCCCTAATGTATATAATAACACATTATTAATATCTAAATAAAGAAAAATAAGATATTCTTTCAAATATCTTATTTATATTTTTAAGCTTCTAGCTTACCATATCCTCCGTCTTTTCTTTTATAGATTACTGCATAATTTTTAGTATCTACATCTTTATATAAATAGAAGTCATGATCTAGTAACTCCATCTGAACGATAGCTTCATCTTCATCCATTGGTTTAGCATCAACTTTTTTTCTTTTAATGATATCTTTATCATTATCTTCTTCCATTATTTCATCTAGATCAAATAACTTACCAATACTTGATTTTTTACTTTGTAATTTTGTTTTATTCTTTCTAATTTGTCTTTCTAATTTATCAACTGCAACATCAATCGCAGCATAATAGTCTTTTTGTTCCTCTTCTACTCTTAGAGTTATTCCTTTTAGAGGGATTGTTATTTCTACTCGTTGTTTAGGTCCATTTAATTTAAATAAAATGTGCCCTGTAATCTCTTCTCCTTTATGCAAATATTTAGTTAGTTTTTCTAACTTTTCCATTGAATAATTTTTCATGGATTCTGTTATTTCTTGCTTTTCTCCACGAATATTTATATTCATATAATCAGCCTCCTATATCTATAATAACACAAATTAGAAAAAAAGACCATCCTTAGACAGTCTCAACTTGTTTTACTGGACAAACTTTATGTGCTTGTAGTCCTTTTTCTGTTTCTACAAGTTCATAAGTTACTATGTCACCTTCTTTAAGTGATTTATATCCATTCATTTCTATATTACTATAGTGAATAAATACATCTTTATTTGCTTCTAACTCAATAAAACCAAATCCTTTTTCATTGTTAAACCACTTAACTACTCCTTGTCTCATTCTCACACCTCTTTTCTGCTATTTGGAATCTTTGGTACCTTTATTCCATGTTTTAATTGTATCTTTTCCAAAACGAGAATTTTGTCGAATTGTGTGATACTTGTTAATTATCTCAATATTTAATCTTTAGATGGTGTAATTTATATGCAATTTATATCAAAAAAAAAGACTATTTACGAGTCAATTTCAAGAATGCTTCTTTATGCATATTGTTAATAGTTCTTACTGAGTAATATTCTGTCTTTTTACCATATTTGTTAAATGCCATTGTATCAGCAATAAAATTGATACTTTGTCTTTTCCAGTATATTCTCATTATTATTTCAGTTTCATATTCATTTAATCCTTTTTCAACACATAACTCTTCTAATTCTGCTTTAGAAAGCGGAAATAGTATTGTTCCTAATCTTCGTGGCAATTTTCTTCATCCTTTACTACAATATAATGCATTATGATTGATACTGAACAACCTAATAATAAACTTAAAAATACACTGACATAAACATCAGGTATCAAAGCAGTTACAACAAAGAACATAATCCATGTCATAGTTGTACACATAATTGTTGAATTTAAATGAAATGTTTCCACTAAAATACTACGAGTAAAGAAAAAGCCTATCAAGAAGAAACTAAGTGCTGGGAAGGCATCATTTATAATAGCGATTACTACTACGCCTGCTGTTTGAATTAATTGTATTGGTATTGTTATCCCATAAAATATTATATCTTCTAATGTCTTTTGTAACTTCTCTGCTTTTTGTTGTGCATAAAGATCTACTTTGCTACTATCTGAAAACCAAATACCATTTTTCCTTTTCTTCTTTTTATTCTTATCCTTCACTTTCATAACTAATTTTCACCTCTAAGATAAAAAATAAGGGCCCTTTTTATTTTTTTATCTAAAAACTATTTAACTAGTTTTTTTGCAATTTTCTTTGCTAAGTTTGCTTCCTTTTTGAATGTTGGAAACCATAAGAAACAAATTGGCATTATTTATCACCTCTTCTCTTTAAATATATCTCTTTTACTGCAATAATTAATGCTAATATCAAGTAATAATCTATAGATAAAACTAATTTTCCTAATGAATTAACAGCATTATAATCTACGAACTGTATTTTATAAATATACATTACATATTGAATTATTGCGTTAATGATAAAAGATCCTATCGCATACAAAGCATATTTCCATTTTCTGCCAGAATAGAAGTAACAAAATATTATAACCAGTAGCGTAATTAATACCTCTGCAATTGTGTAATTAAATGTTTCAGCTATTATTGCATTTATAGCTAAGTATAAAATTGCATATTTTAATATTTTTTTAGTTTCTTTAACTCTAAATACAAGTAATACCACGGACATAAAATTCAAAAATGACATTATATATGCACAAACATACTCAATTATCATATTTGTATTTATTTTGGATAAGTTATCTACACTTAATTTGTAATATGGTACTCCTATACTATCTAGAAAGGTATTAAAGATTATCAGTAGAACCATGATTATCAAAGCCCATACTGCTACTTTTGCTATCTTTTCATCTACGCCTAACCATTTAATAAAATCTTTCATACTCATTAACCCTCTTTCATTATAGATTTATATAAAGTAATTTTTACGCAATTTATGTGCAAATTGGAAAAAATTGGTAACATTATATTTTTAAAAAAGGAAGTTATTTAGCTCCCTTTTTTTGTTTTCTTATTTTAATAATACTTGTTTTGGTTATTAACCAAAGAACTAATAAGAATATTGCAATATAGAAATATTTACCTACCATTTTATTTTTGGTGAAATATAAAATTGATGAGGCTGCAAATAACATATTCATGATATATATTGCAATGACTGTCATTCTATGTGATAAACCTAATTGTAATAACTGATGATGTAGATGTGCTTTATCTGGTAAGAAGATTGATTCTTTGTTAACTAATCTTCTTATGATTGCGCAGATTGTGTCAATAATTGGAATACCTAACGTACAAATTGGTACTAATAATGCTGTAAATGTTGCTGTTTTAAATCCCATTAGTGAGATAACGGCAATCATCATACCAATAAACATTGATCCAGTATCTCCGGCAAATATCTTAGCAGGATAAAAGTTATGAACTAAGAATCCTAACGTTCCTCCTAACATGATTGCTGCCATTAGAAGTGTTGGTCCACCTAATCTTGGTATTAAAAGGTGAAGGATAATAACTGTTATAAAGAAGATAGAACTAGTTCCTGCCATTAAGCCATCTAATCCATCTATTAAGTTCATAGCATTAATTATACCTACAATAAATAATGGTGTTAAAATATAACATCCCCACATAAAATCAATATTTAGCCCAAAGATTGTTATTGTCTTTAATAAGATATTACCATGTAACATTAGAATACATGCTACTACAAGTTGCCCTGCTAACTTTGTGGTTGCTTTTAAAGGTTTAATGTCATCTAGGATACCTAAAATAACAATTATAAAACCACCTATTAAAATTGCCTCATATGTTTTACCATGTAAACCAAAAATCATACTTCCTAAAAGGAAAGTAAAGAATACTGCTAAACCACCTAATCTAGGCATTGGTTTCTTATGTACCTTTCTTGCATCTGGGATATCTAATGCATTTACATGAAATGCTATTTTTTTAACATAGAACATTATTAATGCTGAGAATAATGCCATGCTTGCGACTATTATTAAAACCTCTTTTAGGCCTATACTCTTAAACATAAAACCACCTACAAGAATTATAGCATATTTCTTTTTTAAATAAAATAAAAAGATAAGTTATACTTATCTCTATAATTCGCTTAATGCTTTATCATAATATTCTTCTGGATTTACTACCTCATCTAAATGATAAAGTTCAAAATGTAAGTGGTTATTCTCATTTAATTTGTTAGTTCCACTCGTTCCTATTATTTGTCCTTGGGTAATAATATCATTTTCATTAACATTAACTTCACCTAATCCTTGGTAAATACTAGTTAGATTATTACCATGTTTTATCTCTACAACATTTCCTAAGATATCATCATTACTTACTTTCACAACTGTACCCGATAGAATACTAGTTACATAAAATTGTTCTTTTCGTTCATAATCTATTCCTTTATTAGGAGTATAAGATTCGTTGTAATAGATAATTGAATTTAATTGATCATCTTCTTTACCATTAGGGTCGTAAAAACCTTTTCCAATCGTTATATTATTGTCATTGTAAGGTTTTCTAATCTTAATATCAACTGATATAACAGGATAATCACTACTAACTACTATACTAGATACATAAGTAAGATTAGGTATTCTTTCTTCCCTAGGATCTTTTACTTCATTTTCTACTAAGATACTACCTGTAAGTATTAATAATACTGCTGTTAGATAAGTTAATGGTAGGACAAATTTTTTTAGTTTTCTATTTTTTATAAAAAATCACCTCATTAAAAGTTTTACCAATTAATGAGGTTTTATTCATTATAATTCATTTATTTTGTCAATTCTTCTTTTATGACGATCATCATTACTAAATTCTGTTGTTATAAACGCTAAGACAATATCTTTTAATTCATTTATATCTAATGTTGAAGATAAGGCTAAGACATTAGCATCATTATGTAATCTTGATAATTTTGCTTCTTCCTCGTTACTTACTTTTGCACATCTTATTCCTTTTATCTTATTGCAGGCTATTGACATACCAATACCTGTTCCACAGATAGCGATTCCTAAGTCTACAGTCTTATTATTAACATTCTCACATAATACTTTTGCATAATCTGGATAATCAACACTATCTTCACTATGAGTTCCATAGTCTTCATAGTCATAACTATATTCATTAAGTATTTTTTTTACTGCTTTTTTTGTGTAATAACCACGATGATCAGAGGCTATACCTATTTTCATATTTTATCACCAACTTAATTTTATCACAAAAAAAGATACTTTGGTATCTTTTTACTTTTCTACTTTACGGCCATACTTCTTATTAAACTTTTCTACATTACCTGCTGATGATGCTCTTGATTGTTTTCCAGTATAGAATGGATGACATTTTGAACATACTTCAACATGTACTTCTTCTTTATTAGATTTGGCTATGAAAGTTTCTCCACAAGAACAAATAAATTTTGTATCTTGGTAAATTCCTTTATTTTTTTTCATTTTCTAGCTCCTTCCGCCATGATTAATTATTAATCATAGTAATTAATTTCTTGATTAGTATAGCAGTTATTTAAAGATTTTGCAAGTATTAATCATTCTTTTCTTCAATTAATGCTATTTTAGCACCAACATTAGATAATTTACCTACAATATCGTCATATCCTCTTAAAATATGCTCTATATCTTCAATTGTTGTCTTTCCATGAGCGATTAGCCCTGCAATTATTAAAGCTGCTCCTGCACGTAAATCTGTTGCTTTAACTTTTTTACCTTTTAATGGGGTTGGTCCTTTAATAGTACATGTTTTTTTACTTACATCTATCTTAGCTCCCATTTTATTTAAATATTTTACATGCATAAATCTATTTTCATAAATATTTTCTTCTACTTTAGACACACCTTTACATGCTGTTAAAAGCGCTGAGAAGGGTTGTTGTAAATCTGTCGGGAATCCAGGGAACACTTGAGTTCTTATCTTAGTAGCCTTTAATTCTTTTGGTTCTAGGAACATGACATAGTCATCCCCTATTTCCATATTAGTTCCAATCTCACCTAATTTATCAAGTAATGCTTCAACATGCGTTGGAATAATATTATCAACCTTAAAATTAGTCCCTAGTAATGCTCCAATTATTAAATAAGTTCCAGCTTCAATACGGTCTGGTATTATTTCTACAAAGCCTTTTTTTAGTTTTTCAACACCACGAATCTTAATAATACTAGTTCCAGCTCCAACTATATCTGCTCCCATATTATTTAAGAATGTTGCTACATTTACTATTTCTGGCTCTCTCGCTGCATTTTCAATAGTTGTTATTCCTTTAGCTTTTACTGCTGCCAACATAACATTTATAGTTGCACCAACAGATGGAGTATCAAAATATATCTTAGCACCTTTTAATTCTTTAGCTTCTATTATATATTTATCTTTTTCTTCTGTTATAGTTGCACCTAGTTTTCTAAATCCATCTAAGTGAAGATTAATTGGTCTTTTACCAATAGAACAACCTCCAGGGAAATACATCTCTACTCTTTTATGTTTTCCTAATAATGCTCCCATAAAATAATATGATGCTCTTAGTTTTTTAGCAGCTTCTTCTGGTATACAGACATTTTTCATTTCACTTGAGTCTATAACCATTGTTTCAGTTGCTCTTCTTACATTAACATTTAGTATTTTTAATATATCTTCCAAAGCATTAACATCTGATATTTCTGGAACATTACAAATTGTTGCTTCTTCATCACAAAGAATAGCCGCTGGTATTATTGCAACTGCAGCATTCTTAGCCCCTCCTATTCTAATTGTACCCGATAAAGGGTTTTCACCAATTATTTCGATTTTTTTCATATGTTCACCTATAATTCTTTTTTGTTTTGGAATACCTTTATATATCTTCTTACTGCATCTTTAAATGCTTTTTCGCCACTGCCAATTATCTTTCTAGGATCATATGCATCATTTTCATTTAAGAAATTTCTTACTGCATTAGACCAACTTATTTGTAATTCAGTGTTTATATTTATCTTACATATACCATTATCAATAGCTTTTCTAAAGTCTTCATCACTTATTCCACTACCACCATGTAACACTAATGGAATATTACATTTATCACTTATTTCTTTTAATAAGTCAAATTGTAGATTAGGTTTTTCTTTATAGACACCATGAGCATTACCTATTGCTACTGCCAAACTATTAACTTTAGCATTTTTTAAATAGTATAAAGCATCTTCCACTTTAGTATATGATATTTTATCACTAGTGGTGCCCAAATAACCAAGTTCTCCTTCAACAGAGACATTCTTAGTTATGGCATAATCTATTACTTTAATAGTGTTTTTAATATTCTCTTCGATTGGTAATTTTGATCCATCATACATAACTGATGTAAATCCACTATCAATAGCTTGCTGACATATTTCAAAACTACTACCATGATCTAAGTGCAATACTACATCTTGAGTAGTTTTTAATGTTGCCATTAAAGCTTTTACTGTAGATGCTACTACTTTAACACTACCAAAGTATTTAATAGCTCCTTCACTAACTCCAATAATTATAGGATATTTTTCTTCTTCTGCTACCTCTAATAACCATTTTATGTTTTCTAAGTTGTTTATATTAAAGTGTGGTACCGCAAGCCTTTCATGCTTTGCTGCTACTAATAGCTCTTTACTATTTATTAACATCTATATCACCTAATTTAATATTATAATCATTATTTAGGTTTGTCAAATGGTTGATTAGTTTAAAGCGTAAAAAAAAGTAAAAGCGTTAAGCTTTTACTTATTTACATGAAGTTTTTGTTTTACCAGTCTTAGTCCATCCATTTAAAGATGTCTTTGTAGACCAAGTATATTTAGTTGATGTATAACTCTTAGTTTTATAACTTGGTTTCATAGTATCAACTTTTTGTCCTGTAACAGAACATTTTGTACCAACTAATTTACCTTTTTCACAATAATATGATTTAGTAGCTGGTTTTGTATCTGTTATAGTCTTTGTACAAGTAGTACCACTTAATGTATATGTACTATCTGGACATTGATATGGTTTAGTATCTACTGTAGATTTAGTACATGTTGTACCACTTAATGTATATGTACTATCTGGACATTGATATGGTTTTGTACTTACTGTAGATTTAGTACATGTCTTACCACTTAATGTATATGTACTATCTGGACACTTATAACTTGCAGTTTGCGTAATTCTATAAACGTAATGTCTTACTGTACTACAAGTATCACAATCTTTAGTTGTATATGTTCTAATTAATGTCTTAGAAGCATCATATACTGTAGTATCTTGTGTTGTAATCTTAACACAACTTGAACCATTATCATCATATCCACTTGGACATGTTGCTGTTTTTGTATCAGTTACTGTTCTCTTACAATTTGTACCATTACCTGTATAACCACTTGGACATGTTGCATCTTTTGTATCAGTTACTGTTTTCTTACAATTTGTACCATTACCAGTATAACCGCTTGGACATGTTGCTGTTTTTGTATCTGTAGTTTTCTTAATACAGTTTGTACCACTTAGATCATAACCTGATGTTGTACATACATATTTGTATTTAGCATCTACTAAGTTTTCAATATCTGATTTCTTATAACATGTTTTACCACTTAGTACATAACCACTCTTACTACAATATGCAACTTTCTTAGTACCTTTTACAGTTTTCTTATATTGATATTGTGTAGTACATACTTTTTGTTTACAATTACCATTTTCACATTTGTCATAACATCCCATTGGAATTACTATATAATCTGATTCATCATCACATGATAGATAAATCTTCATAATGTATTCACTACCAGATTTAGTAATTTCTACATATGAATGATCTTCGTCACATTTCTTACCTTTTGAATCTACAAATGGTAATAGTAACTTTTTATCAATCATTTCCTTTAATGACATTTTGACAGTTTCTTTTTCTGTCTTAGGTAATCTTTCATTTGTGTAATAACTTGTTGCCGCATCTTTCATCTTATCAATGTTTTCTCCAAACGCTGAACTATAGTAATGTTGTAAATTTGGCATTGGGAATAACCATATTAATAATAGGACAAATATTATAATTAAAATTAATCTTAATAAGAATCCTGTTAAGGTAATTCCAATTCCGCTTCCTTCTCTTTTACTCATAATCAAAACCCCCTCATTTGAATGGCATAATTATATCACAAATGTTGTGATATGTCAAGTTTTAGTTATTTTTGACATCTTTGTGATATACATATCATTCACAAGATGTCTATAATTCTACCACAAAATGTCGAAATAGTCAAGAAAAATAAGAAAAGAAGGCTATTTAGTCTTCTTTATTTCTTGATTTATATTTTTTCTTCTCTTCCATGATATACTCTGTAACATTAGTTTCTATCTCTGGTAAAGCTTTCTTAGATATATTAGAAATATGTACTAATTCTTTAATAGTATCAATAACAACAGTACCCCAGAATATTCTTGTAACTACTTTTAAGTCATTAAACATATCTGGTGTAATAGATGTTAAAAAGTATCCAAACAAAACTCTTTTACTTCCTATTAATATTCTTTTATTAGTAATTGCAACTACTGCAGTCGTAATAATATCAAGAGGATTGTCATTCTTTTGTCCAACAAAAACATATCTTACCTCTTCTCCGGGATTTAAATGTTTTTGAACAACAGAAGCATTTTGTTTTATTCTCCATGCTACGGTATCAGGATATTTGTTTTTAAATCTTTTGGCCATTTGATAAACTGTCATTTTATCACCTTCACTTCTTTAAAAAATTTAATTAAATCATCTTTTTCCATATATCCAATATGGTAAGTGATTACCTTCCCATTACTTGCAATAATCGTTGTTGGTGTTCCAAAGTTCTTGTCTTTAAATAGTTCATGAGAACTATATAATTTGTCTTTATCTTTTGTTGTAAGTTTTGATAGATTAACATAATAGTAAGTTAGTTTATTTTTTTCTGTTACTTCTTTTATGATTGGTGTATAACTCTCACAAAATCCACAACCATCTCTACCTATATATATGATAGATAAATCCTCACTATTATATAATTCATTATACTTAGTTAGAATTTCATTACTTATTTTCTCTTTCTTTTTATCATAAATACTAGATAAGAAGAATGTTCCTATTAAAACTATAACCGCTATTGTTAAAGTTATTATTGTTTCCTTTTTCATAGCCTATTTACAAATCAAATTAACTTTCGTTGTATATGACTTATCCTTTTCTGTAATTATTACGCTAGATGTCTCATCACACTCTTTTTTAGTTTCAGAATTAACTATCTCACTAACATCATATCCTTTATCTTTTAAAGCCTTTAATGTTACTGTATATTCATCAATTCCTACTACTTTACCTTTTAATTCTTTTTCATAATAAGATTCTGCTAATTTTTCAAATTTCTTTTCTACAACACTTTGACTATTTTTAGAGCATCCTGCAACTAAAAATAATAGTGCTAATACCAATAAAATCTTTTTCATTCCTTTTCTCCTTTTCTAGTTTTAGTATATCAAAAATGACTATAATTGTAAATTATTTTAATATATTCAATTCTTGATAACATTTATCAAAAACTGTTAAGAACCTATTTACTTCTTCTTTGGTTGTTAAATATGATAAACTAACTCTAAGTGATCTTTTTGAAAGTAATTCATCTTTAGTTACAGCATAAACTGATTCTGACATATCTTCATTAACAGAACACGCTGTTTTAGATGAAATATAGATATCTTCTTCATCTAAGGCATGAACAAATGTCTCAGATTTAATACTAGGTATACTAAAGTTAATGATATGCGGTATTGATTTACTAGTACTATTGATATGAACATCATACTCTTTTAACTTAGTAATTATCATTTCATTTAAACTTTTATCAAGATCATAATTAATAAGTTTAAAGGCTTTAGCAAGTGATGCTATTAATGATGTTTGAGGTGTACCACTTCTAAAAATTGTAGTTGATTTACCACCTTCTATTTGTGGAAATAAGTTAATGTTTTCTTTTTTTACTAATCCACCTATTCCTTTAATAGCGTATATTTTATGTCCAGAGAAACTTGCTAGATCAACATTCGTTAAATCAAAGTTAACTTTACCAAGTGCTTGTGTTATATCAGTGTGGAAAATAACCTTTGGATAATTTTTTAAAATCTTCCCAATCTCTTCTATTGGTTGCCTTATACCAAGTTCACTATCTACCATAGATATAGTTACTAGAATGGCATCTTTTTGTAATAGACTTTTTAAATGATTTAGATCAACTGTACCATCTTCTAAAAGATTTAAATATTCTATTTCATATCCTTTTTTCTTTAATGTTTCCATTTGCTTTTTAATAGATGAATGTTCTAATTTAGTTGTAATTATTCTTTTAGCGCGACTAGGATATGCTTCAATTACACCTTTAACTGCTAAATTATTAGATTCAGTTGCACCACTAGTATAGATTAACTCACTTGTTTTTATTTTTAAGAAATTACAAATTATCTTTGTTGATTCATTTATTAATCTATCAGCATCACTACCTAGTTTATGTAAGGAATTACTATTACCAAAGTATTCTTTTGTTACTTTATTAAATGTTTCTAGTACTTCATCATTTACTGGTGTTGTTGCAGAATAATCTAAATAAACCATTTTATCACCTCATAACCGCCTGTATTGTATCATAAATTTATTAAATTGACTACTTAGTATTTTTATATTAGAATTAATTTGGGAGGATTATTATGGAATTAAAAGGATCAAAAACAGAACAAAATTTACTTACTGCATTTGCAGGAGAGAGTCAAGCTCGTAACAAATACGATTATTTTGCATCACAAGCTAAAAAAGATGGTTATGAGCAAATAGCAAGTATCTTCGAGGAGACTGCTAGAAATGAAAAAGAGCATGCTAAGATGTGGTTTAAAGAACTACATGGTGGTAAAGTTCCTACTACAGTAGAAAACTTAGAAGCTGCTGCTAATGGTGAAAACTATGAATGGACAGAGATGTATAAGGAATTTGCAGAGACTGCTAGAGAAGAAGGATTCGAAAGAATTGCTAAACTTTTCGAGGGTGTTGCTGCTATTGAAAAACATCACGAAGAGAGATATTTAAAACTATTAGGAAATATTAATGATAATTTAGTATTTGCTCGTGGTAATGAAACAATTTGGGTATGCCGTAACTGTGGACACGTTGAAGTTGGTGAAAAGCCTCCAGTTGTTTGCCCAGTATGTGCTCATCCACAAGCTTATTTCGAAATGAAAGCTACTAATTATTAAAAATAAAAAGCTACTTAAGTAGCTTTTTTAGTATTCAACTTTTTCTAGATATAGGCCATTACCTGGTACACTTTTAGATAATCTTTTCTCTTTACCTAAAAGTATATTTTCTAAGTAGTCTATATCTTTTTTTGTTGTTCCAACATCAATTAAAGATCCAACAATATTTCTAACCATATGTTTTAAAAATCCATTACCTGTTAGTTCTATCTTTATAATGTTATTTTCTTCTGTTATTTTTACATCCATTAAATTTCTTACACAGTTTTCTTTTTCTTTTTGATTAGTTGTAAAGTTTCTAAAATCGTGTTCACCAAGTATTTTTTTTAAGGCTATTTCCATTTTTTTAATATCTAGTTTTTTATTATATTGATAAACATAATCTACTTCTAAAGGATTATAATTTCCACAATTTATAAGATAATAATATGTCTTATTTTTAACGTTATATCTAGCATGAAAATTATCATCTACTACTTTTACATCCTTAATATAAATATGCTTATCTAATCTCTTATTTAATACTTTTTTTAGTTTATCAGGTGCTATCTTAATATCTAAATCAAGATGAGCATACTGATTTATAGCATGAACATTTACATCTGTTCTACTAGTGGCATGTATATTAATTTTTTTATTAAAAGATTCTTCTAAACACTTTTCTATCTCACCCTGAATAGTTTTTAATCTATTATCTTTTTGTCTTTGATAGCCGCTAAAACTAGAACCATCATAACTAAAATTTAATAAATAACGCATTATATCACACTCCTATAGATATCCTTCATTAAGTCTTTTATATCATTTCGATGATGAAGTATAACTGATTTCTTTTGTAATACTAAGTTAATAAACTCTACTATTTTAGGAATATCTACTTCATATTTTTTTAATTCTTCTTTTTTATCATAAAATAATTCTTTATCCCCTTCTAAGACAACATTATGATTATTTATAACATAATAATAGTCTACAAATGGATAAATAAAATCAATATTGTTTGAGACAATAAGTATAGTTTTATTATATCTTAATTGCATCATCCTAATTAGTTTTATTAATAATTTTCTATGATCATTATCTAGATAATAAAATATATCATCAAAGACAATTTCCTTAGTATTTTTAGCAAGTGAGCAGGCAATATTTAATAATATTTTTTCTCCCGTTGATAAATTCTCTATCTTTTCACTTTTTTTAGATTCTAGTCCTACTATTATTAGAGCATCATTGGCTTTTTTATGATAGTTTTCATAATTAATATTTTGCAATACTTGTTCTACTTCTTCTATTAATGTCTCTTTGTTAAAATTAAAATTAGTACTTATTACTTCCTTTGAAATATCAAAAATATCTTTTTTAGTATCATCGCCAATAAGCGCATATATCTTCTTATTATCTAATTTTATTTCCATAAAATATCAACCATCCTTTCAGGATCATTAATATTTTTATCTATTAATCCATACGCTCTTAATTTAGATGATAAATCTATCATAAATGGCATTTCTATTCCATTTTTCTTTAATAAACTTTCATTATTTAATATTTTTGTAGGTCTATCATAGGCTATTTTATTAAATTTATTTATTAAAAGTACTTTATCTGTTATTAAACATTCTTCCGAATTAGTTGTTGTAATAATAATAGTCATGCCTTTATTACTTAAATTTCTTAAAGCTTTATACATAGCCTCTTCTTCTTTTCTACTGAAGCATGGGAAGGGATTGTCTAATAATAAAATATCCGGATTAATAATAAGTCCAATTGCTAAACTTAGTCTTTCTTTATCTATAACTGTTAAATTATTTATTTCTTTATCTAATAATTCATAGATATTTAAAGTATTCAATACTCTTTTTATTCTAGCTTTTATTTCACTTTTTGAAACATTAAATATTTCTAAACGATATGTTAATTCTTCTCTTACAGTATTTTTTGTGAAAGTTTCTTCATCTTTTATAATGCTTGTTAGATAGTTATTATGAAGTCTTTTATATATTTCTTCTAATAGAGATGTTTTCCCACTTGCAACAGGGCCTATTACCGATATAAAAGACCCTTGTTTTATTTCTAAATCAAATTTATCAAAAATGTTATTTAATTCAAAAATAATATCATCTCCAATTAATTAATATATTATAGCAAGAAAGACAAAAAAAAGAAAGATTATCTCTTCCTTTTTAAGTTTTATACTATCTTGTTGGAGCTGATTCTCTATAACCAACGTCTGATTGTACAGCGTTATATAAAGTCATACCACTTTCTAATTTTTCCTTAACATCTTCTGCTCTTTGTTTAGCATCACTTTTGATTATTTGTAATGCTTCAGGTACTAGATTTCCTCCTTCAATATCTTCCTTAGAATAGTCATATGTCATTCCATATGCAAAGTCTGGTTTTTCTGCATTTATACTAGGTTCTGTTCCAAATAAAACATAATAACCAGCTTTAAATGAGTACTTTCTTAAATCACCTAAAACACTTGGTCGAAGCATACTTGCTTTAAATTCCTCTGGACTAAGCTTGCCATATAATTCCGCTAGTGCTCCCATTTTTTCTTCTGGATACTTTTTCTGTTCTCTTTCCAAAAAGTCACAAAACTGGCTTTTTATAGTACTTACTTCCTCTTCAGACATAGCAAGTATACCTTGAATTTCCATTTGCTTATAAGCTTCTCTAGAAAACTTATCATCCTCTATTGGAATTTTCATACCTGCTTTTCTTCTTCGTTCTATTTCTGAACGTGTTTCTTTTGTGGCATTAAAATAATTCATGTTTATCCCTACTTTCTAATTTAAGAATAACACCACTCTTTATTTGATTCAATTAGGAAAACACGTTATAGACACTTTCTTTACAATAAAAAAAGAAAGATTATCTCTTCCTCTTTTGACTTTTATATGTCATTTTTAGCATTGACTTAGTACCTATAAATCTCTTAAAGAAATTTAATAATCTATTAGTAGATCCTGGTATTATAATAAGTTTATTTTTCTTAATTGCTTGTTCTAAACTATATCTTGCAACATATTCACTCGATAATTGTCTAAGTGAAAATTTAACACCTGCAACATTATCGAAGTTAGTTGCTACAGGTCCTGGACAAACAACAGATATTTTAACATTAGAATTATTTCTTCTTAGTTCTTCATAAATACTTAAGGTAAAACTAGTTACGTAACTCTTAGTAGCATAATAAGTGGACATTAATGGTCCTGCAGGAAGTAGTCCCGCAATTGATGCTACATTTATTATTTGACCACCCTCATGGCTTTCAAAGTATTTTAAGAAAGTTTTTGTTAAGATATGTACTGCTTTAATATTAACATTTATCATATCTAACTCTTTAGGAAGATTAGTTTCTCTATAATCTCCAAAGTCACCAAATCCGGCATTATTGATTAGTAAATCGATATTTTCATTTTGAGTTAGAACATACAATTCTTTTACTTTCTTTTCATCGCTTAAATCTGTTAAAACTATTTGAACATTTGTTTTTAATTCTTGTTTTAACTCTTGCAATCTTTCGCGATCACGTGCTACAAGTATTAAATCATAACCCCATTCACTCAAAACTCTTGCCATATCTCTTCCAATACCGGAAGATGCTCCTGTTATTAATGCTTTCATAAAACCTCCTATAATATTTCTATTTCATCTTCAATAATTAACTGTTTAACCATTTCATCTGGAATAGGAATAGAACACAATCTTAAAATAGATGGTGCTATATTGCTTAAACTACCATTTGATACTGTATATTTGTCGTCGCAGACAATAAAAGGTACCGGATTAGTTGTATGTGATGTTAAAACCTCAAAATTAACGCTTAACATTTCTTCACAGTTACCGTGATCTGCTGTAATAATCATAGTAAAGTCATTAGCTTTCGCAAATTCATGTAATCTTTCAATACATATATCAAGTATTTCTAATCCTTTAGCGCAAGCTTTTAAATTGCCCGTATGACCTATCATATCACCATTAGCATAGTTTACCAAGATAAAATCAAAATCTTTACCTATTTCAATTATTTTATCAGTTACTTCTACTGCGCTCATTGCTGGGCACAAATCATAAGTTGCAACATCTTTGTTTGGTAATTGAACTTTTGTTGCGTTTGGCAAATCTATATCTTTATCTCCTTGAAAGAAATGTGTAACATGAGGATATTTACAAACTTCTGCAATCTGTAATATTTTGTAATTGTTGTCATTTAGTGTCTCAAGTAAAGTATGTTCACATTTCTCATGTTGATAAGCATTAGTACAAATAATACTTGCATCAACTGGCATCATTGTTACCAATTTAATATTTTTTAATTTCTTAGTTGGAAAATTAATAAATTCGGGATTAGTTATTGCTGCAAATAACTGAGTTAATCTATCTGGTCTAAAGTTTGCTAATATAATACCATCATTATCTTTAATCATACTTACTTTATTGATAATTGTTGGTTCAATAAATTCATCTGTTATCCCATTATGATATGAATCTTCCACAACATCTTGATAACTCATACTGCTATTACCTACACCATAAACTAGTGCATCATAAGCTTTTTTAGTTCTCTCCCAAACATTTTCACGATCCATAGCATAGTATCTTCCCATAATTGTTCCAATTACACCAATATCGTTTGTTTTTAGATGCTGATTTAAGATATCTAAATATTTCATTGCTTTCTTTGGTAAAGTATCTCTACCATCTGTAAAGACATGAACATATAGTTTTTTTACACCATTAGCTTTGGCCATGTCAATTAGTGCTAGCATATGTCCAATATGCGAATGAACACCGCCATCTGATAATAAACCACAAATATGAAGTGCTGACTCATTCTCTTTGGTATGATTTATAACATCTAGTATTTGTTGATTTTTTAATATGTCTCCATCTTCTATTTCTTTATTAATTTTTTCTAACGGTTGAAAGATTACTCTTCCTGCGCCCATTGTTAAATGTCCTACCTCACTATTACCCATTTGTCCTTGAGGTAATCCTACTGCATGACCACTTGCCTCTAGTAAACTATTAGGATATTTTTTTAGTAAGTCTCTCAAAAAAGGGATGTTTGCTTGCTTTACTGCGTTACCACGTTTTTCTTCTGCGTGTCCAACACCATCCATTATCACAAACATTATCTTTTTCATTTACATCATCTCCGTAATGCAACTTACTGCATAGAATGGCACATATTTAATACCATTTTTTAATGCAAAGTTATCTTCACTTATTCTAATAGCTTCTTTTAATTCATATTTGTTCATTGTTAGTTTCAAACTCTTTGATTTTGCCATATTCTTTTTAATTATTTCAATTGGTATTAACTTACCTGTTCTAGTTTGAATAACAAAGTCAACTTCACTCTTACCACCTGATTGATGATAATATAAGTTTAATCCATTTTGTCTTAAAGAACATGCTATATCATTTTCATATAGTAAGTAGATAATTCTATTATCTGTAATTAATTTATTTTGATGTATTCCTAACTTCTTGAATAAAATACCTGCACTACTATAATATAGTTTAAAACTATCTTGTTCTTTATATTTACTAAGTGGAGTCTTAATATCGCTTACCTTAAATGACTGTAATACTAAATCACTATTAACAAGGAAATTAACTGCATTGCTGTACTCTTTTGCTCTAGCTCCTTGTTTTAGTAGACCATATTGAAACTTTTTATTATCTTTTATTAATTGCATATAAATATTGTTATATAGTTCATTACCTCTTTTTATATCAATTAGATTATCTAACTGTAATAAACCATTTTGTTGTAGAAGAATATTTCGTTGTAAATAACTGTTTAATAGATTAGAATCTTTACACTCTTCATTAACTATTATTTCGGGATATCCTCCAGTCATCAAATAGTTATTATATAGTTCAAAAGCCATACCATGAAAAGGCATTGGTACATTAGTTTTAAATGAATCAATTATAAAATCTATTAATTGTTCTTTACCAATATATTTTAAATATTCAAAGAAAGTTACTAAGTTCATTGTTTTAATTACTAACTCTTCACCTTTCTTGGTATTAAACAAGTTTTTGTCATTAGTAATCATAATAATGTGATAATTATTGTTACTAGCGAATAACTTTTTAACTTTTTCTAGAACATTACCATTTACATTATCTAAAACAATTAGGGTATCATCTTGAAAAATTGTTTCTAATGATATAGCGGATAATCCTCTTATAACTTTATCAATAGTCGCATTTTTATCTAAGACATATTCTAGTTCAACATTATCACTAGCATCAAAATAAATTGTGTTTTTATATTCTTTCTTTCCAAATTCTAAAACAGAATATGTTTTTCCACACCCTGGTACTCCATAAAGTAACATTGTTTTCCTTACTGGATCTTTTTTCCACTTCAATAGTGTTTCATTTATTTTTCGTTCCATAAATTGCATCCTCCGAACAATTATTTCTATTTAAATTATAAAATATTAAAATATTAAAGTCAACCAAATGTAAAATTATTTTATTTTTTTAAATAAAAAAAGACCTATACTAGCATCTTATTTCTTTACAACTTTATGAAATTCTAATCTTAACTTATCTGCTACTGTTACTATAAATTCTGAATTGGTGGGCTTTGCTTTATCGATGTCAACACTGTGTCCGAATATTTCTTCCATCAAATCCCAATTACCTCTATTCCAGCTTACTTCGATTGCATGTCTTATCGCTCGCTCTACTCTCGATACTGTTGTATCATACTTTTCTGCTATTTCCGGATAAAGTTCTTTTGTTATGCCACCAACGATCTCAGGATTGTTATAGATAATTGATATCCCTTCTCTTATATATTGATAACCTTTAATATGTGATGGTAAACCAAGTTCATGTAATATCTTTGTTATCGATATTTGTAAATTATTATGATATAGATCTAATGAACTATTTTCATATTCACTTCCTACAACAGTTTCTTTAATTCTTTTCTCTAATTCATTTAATTCAAATGGTTTTAATAAGAAGTACTGAATACCAAGTTCTGATACTCTTCTTATAATGTCTTGTGAGTTGTATGAGGTTAAAACTATAACTTTTTTATCAATATTAAGTTTATTCATAGTTTCCAAAACATATATGCCATCTTTTTTAGGCATTATTAAGTCTAAAACTATAACATCATAAGTGTCTTCTTTTTGAATTAATTTAAGTCCTTCCTCTCCATCATGTGCTTCTCCTACTACTTCAATACTATCATGATTGTTAAAATATTCTTTAATCATTTTGACTAATTCAATATTGTCGTCAATCAACAGTACATTAGTTTTTTTCATTTTTTCTCCCTTCGTTTACTGCCGTACATTAGATATTTTACTACATATTTTTTAAAGGGAAAAGAGTAAAAAAGCACTAATTTTGTCGATTAGTGCTTGAATACTTCTATCATATTTTTATAATCGCTACTCTTAGCGCCTATTAAAACTCCATCTACACAGTCAAGACTGATAATATCATCAATGTTATCAACATTAACGCTTCCACCATATAAAACTCTAATATCTATTTTATACAGTTTAGATACTAACTCTTTAATCATAAGAATTGTTTCTTTAATATCTTTAATACTTGCAGATTTAGTACCGCCTATAGCCCATATTGGTTCATACGCTATCGTGATATCATTAGTTACTTCTATATCTTTGAAATATTTTTTAATTTGGTTAGTTAATACTACGCCTGTCTTTTTCAAAGCTTTTTCTTCTTTATTTTCACCAACACATACAATTGGCTTAATATTATATGAAAGTGCTGCTTTTATTTTTTCATTAATAAGTTCTTTATCTTCTTTGAAATAAATAACTCTTTCACTATGACCAATTATAGCGTATTCTACACCAAATGATTTTAATTGGTATCCTGACACTTCTCCTGTAACTGATCCTGTTTTACCATAACACATATTTTGAACACCTAGTTTGAAATCATATTTGCCCTCATAGTATGGTAAAAAGATATTACTAGGACATATAATTACTTCTTTGTCACTTGGTATTCTTTCTTTAATATTTAAAATATATTCTTGTGTCTCTTCTTTTGTTAAACTCATCTTGTGGTTTAATACTATCATTTTTTTCATATTTATTCCTCACTTATATATCTTAATCCTGGCAAGTCTTTATTTTCTAAATATTCTAGTGATGCTCCACCACCTGTTGATAAGAATGAAACATTATCACTATAACCAAATTGATTGGCGCAAGTAACAATATCTCCTCCTCCTAAGATGCTATACATATCACTTTTAGCGATATAATCTAAAACCATTTTAGTTCCTTCTTGATAATTAGGATTTTCATACATACCAAGTGGCCCATTCCAGAAGCATGTCTTTACTCCTTTTAATTCATCTTGGAATAATTTTATAGTTTTAGGACCAATATCTAATCCCATTTGATACATTCCAATGCTGTCTGTAATCATTGGCATTACATCTTCAGTATCATGTGCTACTTTATAATCAACTGGAAGGATAATTTTATTGCCATACTCTTTTAATAATTCTTTACAATAATCTAAGTATTCATCCTCTACTAGAGATTTGCCTATTTCAACGCCTTTAGCTTTCAAGAATGTAAAAGCCATGCCTCCACCAATTAACATTTTATCAGCTTTAGTTATTAAGCTTTTTATAACTCCTAGTTTATCTGATACTTTAGCTCCACCCATTATTATGGCAAATGGTCTTTCTGGATTATCTAATTTATCTAGTTCGCTTACTTCTTTTACTACTAAGAATCCAAGACCACTAGGTAATAGTTTAGCAAGTCCGACATTTGAAGCATGCTCACGATGTAGTGTTCCAAAGGCATCATTAATAAATAACTCTCCTAATTTTGCCCATGATTCTGCAAGTTCAGGATCATTTTTACTTTCTTTTTCACCTTCAATATCTTCAAATCTAGTGTTTTCTAGTAGAATAGCTTGTCCATATGGCATATCCTTTACCATTGCTTCTACTTTTGCACCTCTAGTGAAGGCTGTAAAACGTAATTTTCCATCTAATAACTTATTTAATTCTTCATATACTGGTCTTAAACCATTCTTTGCTTTATCAATTTCATTTTTAACTCTGCCTAAATGTGATAAAACAACTACTTTAGCTCCTTTATCAAGAGCATATTTAATAGTTTTTACACTTGCTAATATTCTGCTATTATCTTTTATTTTTCCTTCCTTAATAGGTACATTTAAGTCTGCTCTTATGATTACAGTCTTATTTTTTAAATCATAACTTTCTATTGTCTTTTTCATATTATCACCACTTCTATTTTAACATAAATTTTTTAAAAAGAAAAAAGTTGTTGCCAACTTTTTATAAAATATCGTCTGCCATTTCTTTCATCCAGTATTTTGCAGTTCTAACCATTTGTGCACTATAACCCATTTCGTTATCGTACCAAGCTATTACTTTTACTAGTTGTTTACCATCAACTTCTAGGATTGAAGTTGATCTTAAGTCTACTATTGCACCATGTGTATCACCAATTATATCACTTGATACTATTGGATCATCTGTACATGTAATAGTTTCTGATATATTTTTCTTAAAGATATCATTTATTGCTTCAACTGTTGTATTTTTCTTTA
>JAEEGL013065254.1_pt1 | contig 22185 bp, 20 predicted proteins | sample 9134231 | NCBI WGS metagenome assembly JAEEGL01 (sample SAMN16246548, study PRJNA631951) | gut metagenome | biome: gut microbiome; feature: rumen; material: fiber-attached | host: Bos | place: Iran: Karaj | collected 2018-10 | reverse complement strand
GGCAGAGAACCGCATGCATACCATTAAGGCTGTGGTTTATGCAACACTCTGCTGATCTATGCGGAAAAAAAGAATTGCTGTTGCGCTTGGAGGAAATGCACTGGGAGAAAGCCCGGCTGAGCAGCTTACAGCAGTGCGTAAAGCGTCCGCTTTGATTGCGGAGCTGATTGCACAGGGAAATGAACTGATTCTCAGCCACGGCAACGGCCCCCAGGTGGGCATGATCCATGCGGCTATGGACCTGGCAAGCTGCAGCGAGCCGGGCTTTCCCGCTTTCCCTTTTGCAGAGTGTGCTGCCATGTCCCAGGGATATATCGGGTATCATCTCCAGCAGGCGCTTGGTGAAGAACTGCGGAAGCGTGGCCTTCCCGGACAGGTACTCAGTGTTGTAACGCAGGTGATTGTTGACCCTGAGGATCCGGCATTCCGGGATCCCCAAAAGCCGATCGGCCGGTTTCACAGCAGGGAAGAGGCAGAAATCGTCACGCGTGATAAAGGCTGGGTTTTCCGGGAGGACGCAGGACGCGGTTACCGCCGTGTGATCCCTTCCCCGGAACCGCTTGAAATCGTGGAACAGAAAGCCATACTCACTATGCTCGCGCAGGGAATTACCGTGATCGCTGCCGGCGGGGGAGGTATCCCCGTGATCCGTACGGAAGACGGCCTGCACGGAGTGGATGCTGTCATTGACAAGGACCGCTCCTGCGAGCTTCTGGCGGAAGCCGTTGATGCAGAACAGATCTTTTTCCTCACGGCTGTTGACAGGGTTTGCCTGAACTATCATCGCCCTGATCAGCAGGAATTGACATCGGTAAGCACAGAAGAAGCGCGGGAATATATCCGGCAGAGGCATTTTGCTCCCGGCAGCATGCTCCCCAAAGTGGAAGCAGGTGTACGTTTTGTGGAATCCGCACCGGGCAGACAGGCTGTAATTACATCACTGGAGCATGCTCCTGAAGCGTTGACGAAAGGCGCCGGCACCTGGATCAGCAAGTAAAAGGACACCGAAAGATATAGATATGAGGAGAAACCTATGAGACTCCTGTATGCCGAAGATGAGAAATCCCTTGCGAAAGCTGTTTCAACAATTCTGATCAGGAACAATTACTCTGTCGATGTAGTATATGACGGGGTAAGTGCACTGGATTATCTCGCAACGGAAAACTATGACGGCGTGATTCTGGACGTCATGATGCCGAAGCTCGACGGAATCCGGGTATTGAAAAGAATGCGGGAACAGGGCGACAGCACGCCAGTACTTCTGCTGACTGCAAAATCAGAAATAGACGACCGTGTTTTCGGACTTGACAGCGGAGCGAATGACTATCTCACCAAACCGTTTGATATGAAGGAACTGCTGGCAAGGATACGCGCCATGACCCGAGTGTCATCTGTCCAGCAGGACAAAACAATTACAATCGGAAAGGTGATGCTCGACTGCTCCAGTTACGATCTTACCGGACCGGGAGGCAGTTTAAAACTTGCCGGTAAGGAATTTCAGATGATGGAAATGCTGATGCGCAATCCCAGGAAGCTTATTTCTGCCGAACATTTCATGGATCGCATCTGGGGGTATGACAGCGAAGCAGAACTGAACATCGTATGGGTTTACGTCTCCATGCTGAGAAAAAAGCTGAAAACGATTAATGCGGACATCGAAATCAAGGCACAGCGCGGCGTTGGTTATTATCTGGAGATACAGCCATGATACGCAGACTGCAGAAGAAATTTATCCTGGCGTCGGTTCTTTCCGTTTTCCTAGTCCTCTTTGTTCTGATCGGGGCGATCAATGTTTTGAATTTCCTGAACCTGAAAGCTGAAGCGGACAGCACTTTAAAGATCCTTTCCGAAAACAATGGATTTTTCCCCAATACAATGCGAAGAGTACAAAATATTTCCCCGGAAGCGGAGCCGCTTCCGGAAGTTGCCCCTCGCGGCAGGCAGTTCAGTAAAAAAGACAACAATTTCGGAGAGCTTGCCTATCAATCCCGTTATTTCGCAGTCTGGTTCGATCAGGAAGGAAGCTGTACGCGCAGCAATCTTGACAACATCATATCCGTGCAGGAAGAGGATGCTCTTTCTCTCGCCGGGACGGTTTGGGCTTCCGGACGGGAAAAGGGTTTTTCCGGTGAATTCCGCTACAGCCGTACAGCCTGTGATTCGGAAACGATGCTGCTGTTTCTGAACTGTCAAAGGGAGCTGTCAACTTTTCGGACATTTCTTTATGCCAGTATCGGTATTTCTCTGATCGGCGTTTTAGCGGTTTTTGTTCTTCTGCTGCTCCTTTCCGGCAGAATCGTGTATCCGATTGCAGAGAGTTATGAAAAACAGAAGCAATTTATCACAGATGCCGGCCATGAACTGAAGACACCAATCACGATCATCCGGGCTGATGCGGATGTTCTGGAATCGGAACTGGAAGAAGAGGGAAACGAATGGATTGCTGATATCCGCAGGCAGACGCAGCGGTTGACGGAGCTTACAGAAGATTTGATATATCTGTCAAACATGGAGGAGGATAATGCTGCACTGCAAATGCAGGTCTTCTCTCTCTCGGATCTTGTACAGGAGACGGCACAGTCTTTTCAGGCACCTGCTCTGTCGCAGAATAAAACCTTCCATGTATCTGTTATGCCCGGGCTGGAAATGACAGGGGACAGGAAAGCAGTCGGGAAGCTGGTTTCTGTTTTGCTGGACAATGCCATGAAATACAGTCCGGAGGATGGAACTGCAGAGATCTCCCTTTCCGAAAACGGTAAAAACGCAAGACTTGCTGTACGGAACAGTACAATGCCTATGGAAAAAGGAAATCAGGACCGGTTGTTTGAACGTTTTGCAAGAGGGGATGCCTCCCGTAATTCGGAATCCGGCGGCTTCGGCCTTGGACTTGCCATAGCGAAAGCCGTAACGGAAGCGCACAGAGGAAAGATTCACGCGGAATCAGAAGACGGACAGTCACTTACCGTGACAGCCGAGCTGCCGCTCTCATAAACAGTATCATTCGACCAAAATATATAAAGAGATCCGGATTTCTCCGGATCTCTTTTGTATTGCCGTATTGAATTGATACTGGTTCAGAGATGTTTGCCGAAGCCTCCGCGGAAACCTCCCTGCCCGTCCGGGGGAGTAGCGAATCCTCCCTGGTTACCGGAACCGCTCTGCCCGTCTGAGTTGCCCCAAAAACCGCCCAGGTTACCCATACCGCCCCGGTTGCCAAAACCGCCCATCATCTGATTGGGGAGTGTTGTGACCTGGCTGCCGTTCACATATACGGTACCGCCGGTGAAGGATGCACTGACGTCATAGTCAAACGGGGAATTTGCGTTGACGTAGATTATACCGCCTGTAATGATGATATTTCCGTTGGAGTCAATGCCATCGGTGTCTCCGGCTCCCATTGAAACAGTGACAGTACCCCCTGTAATTTCCACTGTCGGGGTATAATCTGCGGATTTCCGCGCAGCGTTGATTCCGTCGTCTGAAGCCTGAATGCTGAGATCCCCTCCGGTAATGAGAATGTAGGAAGCCTCAATCCCCTCGGAGGCTCTGATGTTCACGGTTCCGCTTAACAGCATTACGATCTCGTCAGAATGGATACCGTCAGTGCCGGCCGCTGCAGAAACAGCTGCTTCTGAAATCTTCACGGAATCCTTCCCGCACAGACAGGAGTTTACTGCAGTCACGATGAGATCCTTTGCAGTAATGACAAGATCATCTTTGGATACGACCGCATGCTTGTTATTCCCGTTGATCGTAAGCTTTCCGGAGCCGTTGATCGTAAGGTCTTCTTTGCTGAATATGGCAGCATCCAGATTGGTTTCTCCGTCAGTTATAACATAATTTGAACCGTCGGATATCGTGTTTTCCGTGCCTTCCGCAGCAGTTAGAAAAACCTTGTCGGCAGAACGCACATAGATTGCCGGTCCACTCTCGTTTGTCAGGACGGCATTTTCCAGTACGATCTGGATTTTGTCTTCTTCCCCGGCATCTACGGTGATCATTTTGTTTTTATAACTGCCGCTGAGAATATAAACGCCGGTCTGCGTAATGGTAAGGTTGTCCTCCGGCGAGAGATATACAGCTTTCTCTGTATTGTATTCTCCTGAGGAATCTCTTTCAGTGACTGAGGTATCAAGATTCGCAGGAATGGCATGTGCTTCCACGGAAATGGAAGGCAGAAATGCGCAGCCTGCTATCAGGCACAGTGCGGTAAGGACAGTTGCTGTTAGTTTAGTAATTGTTTTCATAATTCTTCTCCTTCTTGCGTTGATTCCAAAAGTGCAATTTCCAGGTTTCCGTTTCTGCAGCGCAGAGCATCCAGAAATTCCTGCATGACGGTGAGGTCTTTCAGTTCAATTTTGTAATCCAGCTTGTACAGACTACCCATATTGGAAGTTTTTGCCCTGACCAGTTTCCAATTCTTCGTGTACTGTACAAAGAGATCATCAAAAGCGTCTGCGAAATGCAGAGATTCCGGAACGGTGATGTGAAGATCCATAAAACGGTCACAGCGCATGGGAATCTGTGAGAGCAGCAGAATCAGGACGGAAGCGATAACTGTGAACAGCACCGCAATGGCCAGATAACCCGCTGAACAGGCAAGTCCGGCTGTCATAACCAGAAAGATGGAAGAGATATCCTTTGCCTTGCCTGCTGCCGAACGAAATCTGACAAGGGAAAATGCGCCTGCTACCGCGATACCTGTCCCAATGTTTCCGTCCACCATCAGGACTACCGTTGTAACGATGACCGGCAGGACAACAAGGGAAAGGAAAAAGCTTCGGCTGACTGTGTTCTTAGCGGAAACAGCCAGGGCTGTGATCAAACCGCAGACACCTGCGATGAGCAGGCAAAGCAGGTATATACTCACGGAAAAGCTTCCGGTTATGACGGAATCAAAAATTGACGACATTAGTGTTTCCTCCTTTTAACATGGTAATGATTTGTTTTTCTTCCTGTGAAGCAGAATAAGCTGCGCCGTATTTTGAAAATCTGCAGGGGAGAATGCTTTCCTGATCGAGCGCATCCGCCAGCCAGAGCGGCATGGCACCGGCAGTCTTGATTTCGAGCAGCACTGTATTTTTAGAATGAAGCGGTGTTCCTGTATAGGCGTGCCTGAAAGAAAGGTCTGTCTCCCGATAACGGATGTTTCTGTCGAAGGTCAGGCGGAGATCGGGATGTTTGTCATCAAACCAGGCCTCTCTCTCACATGCGATCAGCATGGCGGGCTTCGGCCACCGGTAAAACCTCATTGCCCAGTCTATCTCTGCCATGATCTGGCTTTCAAACGGCCGTTCCTTCTGAAGCAGATATAAATGTGCCTGCGAAAGTTTCATTGCGGCACGTCGTTTGTATACCACACCTCTGAATTTCTTCTTAAGTTCCAGAAAGACCGTTGAATCCGATGCTGCTGTACCATAGCTGCGAAGCCGCAGTTTTTCTTTATAATCCACAGCTTCTATGGAATTTCGTATGATGCGGTGGTCGGGCGTATCCAGATATAAGCTCATGACTGTGCTCCGCCCAAATTCATCCGGCCTGAGGTGGAAACCTGTTCTTTTGAACAGACGTTCAAACTGTTTTTCAGACAGAAGATATTTTTTCTCGATCCTTTTAAAATTACAGATTGTTTCCATTCGGATACCTTCCTTTCTTCTGCTTTCGCCGGTTATCATAGACCCTCAAACTTAAATGAACTTTAAAGAAACAGAGTTTTTGATAAAAAAATAAAAAGGGCTGAGATTCCAAAAACGGGATCTCAGCCCTTCCTGATACATCTGTTTTTGACAGTATAGGATTACATAATCATATAAACATGGAATTTCCGGAGGATGAAATGGGAAGTTCAATATGAAGGAGCGACATGACAATCGTTACGATTTGTAAAAGGGTATACAGGGCAACACCAGGCGCAAAATATACGGTTTTAAAAATCTCATCATTCGGAATCAACATCGGTACAGATTCATTGAAGCGGAAGGCTTTCATTTTCAGCCACCTGATCAGCATGACAATGCCCGCTATAACCATGCCTATAAACAGCATACAGACAAGTATGATCAGTTTTTTCGATGATGAGGAATCGCAGGAAACTATGGAGGAAGACAGCAGCATCAGGAGAGAACCTATACTATTGATAAGAATGTGCAGGATCATTGTCAGAAGGATCTTTCCCGTTTTGCAGTAAACATATCCCAGGAAAATTCCTACGCTGGTGGCAAAAAGAAACTGTGTCAGATTTCCGTGGAAAAGGCCGAACATCAGTGCGGAGAAGATAATTGCCGTCTTTTCTCCGTAGCCTATGGTTCTGTCAATTGTGAGCTTCCGGAAGATGAGCTCTTCAACAACAGGTCCTAGAATAACCGGGATCATAATCGCAACAGGAAGCCCTGTACTGACAAGCAAACTGATGTTTTCGAGGGCATCGTTTGACCCGCTGACGTTTTGGGTGAATACCGAACCAAGTATGTTAAAGAAAATGGATACGGAATACATGATCAGGAAGATCTGAATCAGTTCGCCTGCTTTCAGCCCTTCTCTCTGCAGACAGTCATGCTTTGAAAGTCCCCTGACAAAAAGCCAGTACACCAGCAGGAAGCCAAACTGCGGAATATAGGTAAGAAGCAGCATGGCAGACCCAAGCAGTTCAAATGCTTTCGCCATGTTTTCAGGAGAAGAAAGCGGAAGCAGAATTACTATACTGAGCAGTGTGGAAAAAACTGTTGCCGCCACAAGAGAAAAACCAATACGTGAAAACGTTTTTGCAGATGAATTCTGTGTCAAGGAAATCAACCCCTTTATCTTGTTTTTTAAATTATGATGCTATTATACTCTGGGTTCTGTCACAAAATAGTCACACTTTTTGAGGGAATTTCACTATTTTAAAGGGAAAACAGCCAATTTTTGTGTAAATTGAACATATACAACTCGTGTTGAAAGTGCTATAATCCGCGTGAAATTTCAAAGAAAGGAGAAGTTTTTATTCATGGCTGTTAAGAAAGCTGCTGAGGAAAAGGCTGCTGCAAAGAAGCCCGCAACGAAGAAAGCTGCAACTGCAAAGGTTGTTGAAGCCGTTGAGGCCGTAGAGGCTGCTGCAAAGAAGGTTGCTGAAAAGAAGCCCGCAGCAAAGAAAGCTCCTGCAGCAAAGAAGCCTGCAGCTGCAAAAGTTGCTGAAGCTGTTGAAGCCGTAGAGGCTGCTGCAAAGAAAGTTGCCGAGAAAAAGCCCGCTGCCAAAAAGCCGGCTGCAAAGAAGGTTGCTGAAGTAGTTATCCAGTCTCCTCTCGGTGGAGAAATTACAAGCGCTGAGATCCTTAGCCGTGTCGGTGACGTGGACAAGGTGTATGTGAGAGTCGATGAGAACAAGGCATACTGGGTCCGCGGCGAAGAGACCGGAAGCGTAGATCTCTGGTAATATGAGCCCTGTGAGGAGCAGACATTGTCTGCTCTTCTTTTTTTGCAAGAAAAAAGGGAGACAATGCATGGATGGCACTGTCTCCTATACTTTATCTTCAGTCTTCAGTTTATTCCGGGCTGACAAGATACGCGTCCAGCATCTGCTGGGTTTTCAGAGAATCCACTTTTAAAAGTATGCCATATCCAAAAGACTGTCCATCATCTGCTTTCTGGCAGCAGCGGCTTCTTCGTATTTATCGGTTTTGAATGACAACTCTGTCAGATAATAAACGGAATCATCCCGCTCATCATGAACTTCCCAGACCTCTATCCTGACTTTCTGACCGAGATATTTACCGGTGTACCGGTTAAAAAAGATCGGACCTGCCAGTTCAGTGGCCTGAAAAGTGTTGATGCCCCAAAGCCCGGATTTCCAGTTCTGTTCTTCGGACGGCATGTGGTCCTTCATCATGGCAAAGCCTTCTGCAGGATCAAGATCAGCAAGAGTTTCTTCCGTATCTGCGAGTATGGAGGCTTCCAGAGAAAAGCTCAGCGTCATGCCGGTATATCCCCAGTCAACCTCTGGTTCCCACCGTTCGCCGGACAAGTCAAAACCATCAGCTTCTGCCAGATGTACAGCAGAGTACAGATCGCTTTCCGGTATGTGATACCGTTTTTTATAAGTGAGCTTAAAGTCGTTTTCGTCGTTTTCTTCATATTTCAGACGGATCCGGTTGATCCAGCCCTCTTCGAAGAAATCCTGTTCCAGCGTTTCATAATAGGCAAGGCTGAAAGTTTTATAGTCGTCATCCGCCTGGAAAGTATTCAGAATCTCCTGCTTCAGCAGATGGTTTTTATTCAGCACGAGATCTGAATCCAGCATCAGATGGATTTCGTAGGAATCCGGCAACCATTCTGCCTGGGCGCCGTTTTCAGCGAAAGCGACTGCCGGAAAAATACCGGAGGACTCCGGCAGCATGATGCATAACAGCATGAGCAGGACGAGGAGGCAGGAATGACAGGATTTCTTTTTGCGATGGTACATGTTTGATATACTCCTTTTTATATGAAGCATTCTTTATCAGAAATAAAAGGGATTACGATATTCCGGCCTGTGCAGGGAATATGTTCGGATGTGCTGCCGGAGATCAGCACCGTTGTCCAGATAATGAAGCAGAATTTCCGCACAGGCATGGCTGTCACTTGCTGCCTGATGATGATCCAGCCCGATATGATAATAATCACACAGGACATTCAGTTTGTGGCTTATACCCGGCAGAAGTTTTCTGCCCATCTGTACCGTGCAGAGATAGCGAACATAGGGCTTCCACTCAATGTTATAATCCCGCAGGCATTTCTGAAGTACGCCGATATCAAATACGGCATTGTGCGCGACCAGCAGACCGCTTGACATCAGCGGTTCGATCTGCTTCCAAACTTCCGGGAAAGAAGGAGCGTCAGCAACGGTTTCCTCACTGATCCCTGTGAGCTGAGTGTTGAAATAGTCAAAGGACGTTTCAGGATTGACCAGAGAATAAAATCCGTCTGTGATAATACCGTCTTGGATTACTGTGATGCCTACAGCACTCATGCGGTTGTTGAATCTGTTAGGGGTTTCCACATCAAATACGATAAATCTGGACATTGTCGCATCTCCTTGCTGCACCAACGATGCATAAGAATTATAATATTATATCACAGATCTCGTGATACAGAAAGCGGGAACTGTGCAAATCAGAAATTTCTGTGACAGGAAGAATATTTTCGGAACCGGAATTGTCAGCACCTTATTCAGCTTGGGCGGCAGTGTTTTTTGTTTTACAAAACAGTAATTCTGTGGTAGACTTAGAAATATAATTATTCTGTCACAGGTGGAGATGGGTATCAAAAAATGAATCAGGACTTTTGGATTGTGAGCCCTCTTAACAGGCTCTTTTTCATAACCTTTGCAGCGTTTATTCTGCTGCTTGTTATTGCCAGCCTGCTTCTGCGCAATAAAAGTGAAAAGGTCAGGGAGACTGTTCTGGTAGTTGCCTGCATTATTACGCTTATAGGTTTTTTCATTTATAAATACTTTCTTTCCATCGACAGTGACTACAACGTCATCACTGCAAATATGGGAGGGTTTAACTGGTGGGGTGAACTGCCTCTGCATCTGTGCAATATCAATATGATCCTGATTCCGATCGCTGTGCTCAGAAAAAGCCGGCCTTTGAAATGCTTCTGCTTTTTCCTCGCTCCGCTTGGAGCCATGATGGCACTGCTGATGCCGGGAAATGGTTTTGCCGGATACTCCCTGCTGCTGCCGAGAATGCTTGGATATTACGGAACGCATTTTATGATCGTAATAGAAGGGCTTGCCCTCGTATGCTTCGGCCTGTACCGGCCGAAGTTCCGTGATCTGCCGCGCGCAATACTGGCGGCACTGATCATTACTTTCTGCACGTTTCTGATCAATCTGCTGCTGCGATGGACCGGCCTGCATCCAAAAGCCAATTATTTCTTTTCGGTAGAAACTGAAGGCAATTTTTTGCTTGACATCTTCTACAGCTGGATTCCGGTTCCGTTTCTGTACTTAATAATACCGAGCGTTGTAATTCTGGGGACATATATGATGCTGGTCACATTTCCGTTTGAACTGGCTGACAGGCTGCGGAAGAATAAGTAAATTGAAGTAAGATGATAAAAATGACGCTGCAGCGGAAAAATATCCGCAGCAGCGTTTTTCTGTGATGGTGGGTTAAAAAATCTCTATCCCGCCAGAGCGGAAGTATAGTGCCGGAGATTCTGCGGGGTCAGATCACGTTGGTGAGACGCAGTACGATCTCGGCAATGATGGCAGAGCCGATGTAAGTACCGATAAAGGCAAGGATAGCGGTACAGACAATTGCAACACCCTGTTCTTTAAAGGTATCAAGATCTTTGCCTGCGGAAATACCGGCATAAGCAAGGATCGGTGTACAAAGCGGGAGAAGTCCGATTTTTGCAAATTCGGTCTGCATGGTGCTTGCGAACCAGCCGGTAAACGGGAAGCTCAGGATCGTGGTAATCAGAGCCACATAAAGAATGACAGGAACCTGGAACGGCAGTACCTTCGCAAGAAGGTCATGAACGATGCAGCTGACAACAATGATGATGAACATGTACAGCAGAGCGGGGAATACTTCCCAGGGCATGTGAATTGTAGCTGCATGGGTACGCCATTCGTATATCATGTTGGCAATGGAAGCCAGAACACCGCTGATGATGAGGACTTTAATTCTGGTTGCCCAGAGTTTGCCCATGCTTTCCGTCTTCTTTTCTTCTTTCTTCATGGTCACATATCCTCCTTCTCTACAACAATATTCTCTTTCCCCTTGACAGGCTTAATCCCTTTCTGGGGATGATTTTTGCTGAGCTTTTTATACAGCCACTCAGTAAGCGGCAGACCGATGAGCAGGCTCATGTACAGACCGTCGGCGTTGGTAAGCGTATTGGATGTAGCGGCAAAGGCTCTGATTTCTTCTTCCATGTCCGGGAAGGCTTCCACCAGAGGAGCCAGTGCTGCTGTCAGCATGGAGGCAGATCCCATGCCGGCTGCCATGGCAAGAGCAAAGGGGTGGAAAAGTTTGATTCCTACGAAGATCGATGCAAGTATGCCGTAGAACACAGTTCCGATAACAGTACCGGTTACGTAGGCACCCATAACACCGGAGCCTTCCGGGCTGTCAAGGCCGTATTTCTCGCCAACGATAGCGATAGACGGTTCTCTGGAAATGGAGAACGCCGCGCCGATCGATGCACGGCCCATCCGGAAAACAAGCACTGCCAGAGGCATGGAGAAGAAAATTGTGCCCAGGTTGCCGAACTCCTGCAGAATCAGTGCGGGGCCGGCAGCAACAATAGATTTCCACTGCGGTCCGATAGAGCAGCTGAGCTTTACAATGAGGAACATGACGCAGATTCCGATATAGGGGGAAGCTGTCTCCATGGTCTCTCTCTTGATTTTTTTCGTGCCGCCAAGAACAATGCCGATGACAATAGCGAACACCATCGGGATCAGCGAGAATGAGATGCCGTGGCCGCCTGCGCCGTTAACCGTGATCTTCATAGTGCCGATGAGCTCTGCGATGACCGTGATTACAAGGCACAGTACATGGACTTTCCAGTCCTTCAGGTTGAAGTTTTTCTTAAAATCCTCCATTTCTACCTACCTTTCTCTTAAAACAACTAATTTATTTCATCCTTCCCCACTCACGGAGGTATTCCTCCTTGGTGAGAACAGGCTTGAAACCGTTTTTAACTTTTTTGCCGGCTGCTGCATCATCATAAAGCAGTTCAATAACCAGACAGAGCATTGCTTTTGCAGCAGTAAGCATGGTAAGATCCTTGTCCTTCATGCAGAAGTCTTTCGTGTGGAGCCCGCCTTCCACACCGGCAAAATAGGACTGGATAGACGGAATAAGATGGGAAACATCTCCCTGGTCGGAGGAACCGCCTCCGAAGCCGGGGCAGACGTTCATAACATCTTCTCCTACGAGCTCTTTAAGCTCTTTATACATCAGGTCATTGAGCTCATCGCACTGAACAACAGGAAGATAACCGGGAAGCTCAATGATCTCGCATTCAGCTCCTACTGCCGTTCCACCGGCCTGAAAAGCTCTGTTGACTTTTTCGGAGGCATTCATGATGGCGTCGGTAGTACTGCCGCGCACATAGGATTCAAGACGGACATCCGCAGGCACAACATTGACGATGTCGCCGCCTTTGGTAATGATGGGATGCACACGGATATGGTCCTCATCCCTGAAGGTTTCACGCTGGGCATGAACCGCCATCAGGCCGAGCATGGCAGCATTGAGCGCATTGACGCCGTCAAACGGAGCAGCACCGGCATGCGCCGCTTTTCCTTTGTAATTGATCAGTTTTACGGTAAAACCGTTGCAGACGGAAGTCGCACCTGCTTTGAACCCTGGCGCTGCCACGGCACTGTGCTGCATGACGCTGATGTCGATGTTATCAAACTCGCCGAGGCGAATAAACTCCTGTTTTCCGCCGAGAAACCACAGTTTACCTTCCTCTCTGAGCTTGTTTCGGTATGTGACTTCAACGTATTCCTCAGCAGGAACACCCATAAGAACGATATCTCCGTCCAGGTTATCCATGAGGTCGGTATCATGGAGCGCGTAAGCGATTGCCGCTACCGAGGCAAGCTGCGCATTGTGGCCGCAGGCGTGGACGGCGCCTGTCAGTTTATCCGCATCGGGATGGTCTGCTACAAGGATAGCGTCCAGTTCACCCATGACCGCGACACGGATCTCAGACTTTGCACCTTTGTATTCCTCTATTACGCCGGTATGTGCAATGCCGGTTCTCGGTGTTCTCCCGAGATCTTTCAGGAGAGAAGAGAACTTTTCCGAGGTTTTAATTTCCTTGAATCCCAGTTCCGGCTCTGCAGCTACGGAATCAGCGAACGCAAGAATATCATCTCTGCGGGCGTCAATAGCCGCACATACTGCTTTTTTCAGTTCTTCTTTTGTTTTCATTATACAGCCTCGTATTCTGTGAAAAGAATAATTATGCATATTTTAATACTGTATAGGCTGACAGTCAATTGTTTTTGTTTTTTTATTTTTGGGAATCAGGCAATCTGTGTATACAAAAGCTGGAAAACGGTCTTCTCGCGTTCCTGCACACGATAGCGGAAAGAGCTTTCCGACAGCTGCACATCTCCTTCCCGCGGGTAAGGGGAATAAGTTCCTCTCTGATAGTAATAGCCGTCATTTGCACTTCCGGTAAAACAGCTCATATAGCCTTCCAGGGAATCAAGGCGGTTGTTGCTGAAGCGGTAGATGAAATAATGAGAATGGTTTGAATCTATGGACCCGCTGTTAAACAGGGCGTTGTCTGTGCAGAGATAGAAGCGGTTTCCCTCTGAAGAAACAGCGAGACGTGCCGGGACCCCTCCCGTGAGGGTATAGACATCATAAACCATGGACTGCGCTGCGCTGTCAGCACCGATCCCGGCAATAAACAGCTCAGGGGTACCGTCCTTATCGAGATCTTTAAAAGCATAACCCACGTGGGAACTGTGGGAGATCATCTGGCTTAAACCGTAGCTTGCAGCATACTGAGCTGTATGGCCGCCATATTGATAAGCAGCCTTATAGGCACTCAGAATGCTTTGGTAAGATGCAACAAAATCTCCCACATAAATGTAGGCCGGTGTACTGACAGCTATACCGCCTGTGCCTTCGAATCGGGCCTGGAAACCCCATCCGTTCAGGGAGGCAGGGACATTTTTCACTGCCAGAGTATCGTTGGCCTGATTCTCCAGCCTGAGTCCGGGATGGAGAGCAAGAAGTTCTGCTGTCGAATAAACAAGACCATCGGGACTTACACCCTGCCATGTAAGCCGGTTTGCATTCTGTGCGTGGGCAATAAACCAGGTAGTTCCTCCGATGGAAAGAGACTCGCTGGTGGGATTTTTGGTGATTACCGGCGCGGGACCGCTGTAGTTTCCGGACGGAGGCGCTGTCGGGACAGGGGTCGGAATCGGGGTGGAAGCCGGCGTAGGAACCGGTGTGGGCACCGGCGCTGCCGGGGACGGTGTTAAGGAGCTGCCATCCGGCGAGTACATGACCTTAGTGAAATTGGAGAAATAGCGGTCGGCATAGTTGAGGTAGTCTGATTCGGAGAGCGCGTTGCCCGCATTGTCCCGGCAGATGGTATAAACCTGGCCAGAGAGAGTGTAGATGACAGTGCGGGTGGCGAGAGTTCTGTTCCGCAGAACCCCGTTCTGATAGTAAAATGCCCGCAGAGTATAATCGTACTCGGTGCTGCTTGCCTTGTTGAGATCCTCACAAACATAATAGTAGGTTCCCGAATATGCATCGTAATAACAGGGCAGCGCCGAACTGCCTGTACCCTGCGGGACAGGAGTGGGATTGATGTAGACGGGAATCGTCAGGGGGGTTATGGCTGCAGCCAGAAGGTTTTGTTTTGCGCAGCCGGTGAGCGAAGTGAGCATCAGCAATGTACAAAGAAACAGAACTGCGAGCCTCACAATGCGGGAAAGGGGAGCGCGTTTCATGTTCATTACCTCTTTTCATCGCCTGATTTTTCTGATCACGGTTTGTTGAAGTAATTATACTATAAGCTGCTATAGCAGGCAACAAAAACATCTTTTGCCCTGAAGGACAAAAGATGTTTACGTTGAATAACTCTTCATCTGGTCGATGATCAGCTTTCCGACGGTATCGGCAAAAAGCGAAAAATCACGTATTCTGACAAAATCCTGGCCGTAGACCATTTTAGCGGAAGGCAGATCCACATCTTCTCCGGTAAAAATGCAGATAACAGAAACTCCGTCTGCCCGCAGACGGCGAACCTCATGTGCTGTATCGGTAAGTGCCCGGATCCCGTCGTAGGTGTTTCCGATATCCTGTTCGTCCTTTCTGATTTTTGCTATATCCAGCGGTTTCACATCTGAGAGGACTATGAGCATTTTATGTTCATACGGAGTTTGGGATATCAGATTCCCGGCTGCCCGGATGGCAAGGCCGTCCCGGTTGCAACCTTCTGCAAAATAATTGAATATGCTGCTGTTGTCACTGTCTGAGACATAGTCGTTGAACATCCGCATGACGGTGAAGCCACTCATAGAGCTGAAGCTCATTACTCTGCAGGGAATATGGCATTTTGAAAGCGCTTCGGAAATGATATATGCCTGGGAAGAGATCTTATGTGCCCTGGTGACCTGCGAGTGAGATGCGTCCAGAAGAATATCCACGCTCATATCGCCGGCATTTTCGTTCTCTGTTTTTGAAAAAACCTTTTCATCATTCAGCCTCGCAGCCCTCCACGCAAGGGATGGGTTGATTTTGCCGGAATTGGCTTTTATCTGCGCAGGCTGCATGTGCATAAGAACAGAGTTCATGATGCTGGTACTGAGTTTTGAAATCAGCAGCCTGTTCCTAAGCAGGTTTTTCTTATAATATGCATGGTTGTTGGCTATCAGCTCAGCCTGACGCTTTCGCTGATGCATTTCAAATGTGCTGTAAACGCCGTGCAGCTCGACTACTTCACCTTTTGTGTAAAAGAGGTGAGTAAATCTGTGATTTCCGCTGCAAAGCTGCTTCTCCAGCTGAATAACGCGTTCAATCGGATAAATAGATCTGCCGAATTTCGTTTCGAGAAACTCGCGAAGCTCCGGCACATTCAGTTTTGTGCTGAGGGAATAATCACCGTTCCAGGAAACCGTATCGCCGCGGTAAAGATCTTTATCATGAATAACGATTCTGCCTCTCTGGAGAAACGTGTCAACCGACAGCCTTCTGAAATGGGGAAAACGATATTTCAGGCGCTTTTTCCCGTTGCCATACAGCCCGTAATGCTCATAGAAAAACTGCCTGGCAGTGTCTATTATTTCATCTGTAGTCATTTCGCTATCGAATTTTAATTCCGATTCCGAGGGAACAGGACGTATTTTCTCAAGAACGGGGCGGCTGCGTACTTCCTTTCTGTACAGGAGCGGTTCCATCGCGTTCCAGAAAACAGATTCATAGACAGCAGAGTTTTTATACTTGTCAAGCATGGCAAAAAACTTTTCAAGTTTCTCATACTCATAGTGGCGTCTCGCAGAGCCGTATAGGATATTCCAGTAAATATCCACTTCGCCGTTGTTGTCGTAGGCCTTAAAATCCGGAGCAAAGGAATAGTCACTTGCACAGTTCCATATGATATTGTCAGCACGCCTCTTCTGAAGATCCGTAATATTCTGATTCATAGCAGTATATTTTTAATCATCAGATTCCAATTACGTACTCAGGAGACTTCTGTATCGAAAATATCTTTTTTCGTTAATCTGCCGTCTATCCGGGTAGAGACGAGGTCTTCGACAAGGGTTCTCTCAAATTCATCAAAGCTCTTGTTGATGATGGCAATGTTTAATGCATCACGCATGGACAGACCGTTATATACAAGATTGATGCTTGCCAGCAGACCCCGGAGATCCAGCGCTTTCGTGGATATTTCAGAGCTTTCACACTTCCGGCGGATTTCTTCAAACAGCGCTGTGAGCTGTGAGGAATACTCTTTTTTGAGAGAAGGATACTGCTGCAAAAGAAGCTTTTCAAGATTGTCACCGGAGATTATAGGCATGTTGATGACCATGAACCGTGAGGCAAGAGCTTCATTGAGCTCCCGCGTTCCTGCATAGCCGTAGTTCATGGTGGCAATAAACCGGGTTGAAGGCGCAAGCTGAATCCTGCTGTAACCGGGGACGTCGATAATCCTGCGGAAGTCGAGCGTTGCATGGAGAACAGCAAGCGATTCATTCTTTGCCATGTTGATCTCATCCAGAATTCCGAACCCGCCTGCTTCAGCACAGGCATAAATAGGGCCTTTTCTAAAAGAAACCTCGCCGTTTTTGAAAGTGTCTGTTCCAATCAGACTCGAAGCATCGGTGTTCAGATAGAAAGAAATGTCCCACTCGGGCCTCCCGAATACAGCGGAAAGATTTTCAGCAAAAACGTTTTTGCCCGTTGCCTTTGGGCCGACAAGAAGAATGTTTTCGCCGGAAAGAATAGCTGTGATTGCCAGCTGCCAGATTTCTTTGCCGTAGTATTTGAACTTCGGGGAAGGGATTCTGATTGTGTCGCTTTCGGCGACGGGATTGCTTTTCCGGTATTGCTCAATGCGGGCTATCAGATGATCATCTATGCCCTCCTGTTTCAGAAAATCGAGCATGTTTCTTAACCCCCACGTTAAAAAATAGTTTTTCTGCAAGTTTATTATTATCTGTTTTGTTTGTCAATACAGAAATACTGAAATCATAAGACTTACGAAATGCCGCACTTAATGACGAAGGAAAAAGGAACATTTTCAATACTGAGACAGTGACAAAGAAGGAAAAAAGAAACCGAAACTTACAAAAGTACAGTTCCGGTTCTCTCATTATTTGATCATAGTTTCCCTCTTTGGGAGCAGGCCAACCCGCAGGAGGTGCAGCTTCCTTTGCATCCGCTGTTCAGATTTCCTTCAGCACAGCAGGAACAGCCGCTTTTCCGCATTTTGTGAATATGCAGCAGTGCGAGTGTTACAGCCAGAGCTAAGACGAAAATAATAACAATATCGATTGCATTCATTTTATCTTTCCTCTCAGACGATGCCGAGCAGTGAACCGACCAGACGTACGAGCAGCGCGGCAATCCAGGCGATCAGGCACTGCCAGATTATCACATAGAGTGCCCATTTATGCCCGAGTTCCCGCCTTACTGATGCGACAGCCGCCACACACGGGGTATAAAGCAGGCTGAAAACGAGCAGAGACAATGCGGCCAGCGAACTCATAGCCGATACAACACCGCCTTCTGCATTGAACAGAACTTCCAACACGGAAACGACGCTTTCCTTTGCCATAAATCCGCTGATCAGAGACGTGACGATCCTCCAGTCTCCGAGACCCAGAGGTGCGAACAACGGAGCGATGAAACCGGCGATTGTGGCCAGAATACTGTCGTGTGAGTTTTCAACAAGGTTGAACCGGAAGTCAAGGCTCTGGAGGAACCATACGACGATCGTTGCAACCAGAATGACAGAGAAAGCTCGCTGCAGAAAGTCTTTCGATTTTTCCCAAAGAAGCTGCAGGGTATTGCGTGCGCTCGGCAAACGGTAATTCGGAAGTTCCATTACAAAGGGAACAGCTTCGCCCTTGAACAGCGTTTTTTTATAAAGAAGCGCTATGAGAATGCCGATCAGAATGCTGAGGACATACAGGCCGATCATAATCAGCGCTTTATAACGGGGGAAGAACGCATCCACAAAAAAAGCATAGATCGGCAGCTTTGCAGTGCAGCTCATGAACGGTGTAAGCAGAATGGTCATTTTACGGTCACGTTCGCTGGGCAGGGTGCGCGTAGCCATGACTGCCGGGACTGTACACCCAAAACCAATCAAAAGAGGAACAATGCTTCGCCCGGATAAGCCGAGTTTACGCAGCAGCTTGTCCATAACAAATGCCACGCGGGCGATATAACCGCTGTCTTCAAGCAGGGACAGGAAGAAAAACATCGTCACGATGATCGGCAAAAAACTTAACACGCTGCCGACGCCTTCGAAGATGCCGTCAATAATCAGCCCGTGAAGAACCTCATTCACACCGGCGGAAGTCAGAGCGCTGTCCACAACGCCGGTAAGTGCCTCAATTCCTGTTTCCAGGAGGCCCTGAAGCCGGGCACCGATTACATTGAACGTCAGAAAGAAAACCAGTCCCATAACGCCGATGAAAACGGGGATCGCGGTATACTTTCCGGTCAGTACTTTGTCTATCCTGCTGCTTCTTGCGTGCTCGCGGCTTTCTCCCGGCTTTTTGACGCATGAAGCACAGACTTTGGTTATAAAGGAAAACCGCATGTCTGCAATAGCTGCGCTTCGGTCCAGCCCGCGTTCTTTTTCCATTTGCAGAGTGATGTGTTCGAGCGTTTCCTTCTCATTTTCATCAAGGCAGAGCTGATCGATAATCAGGGTATCTCCTTCGATTGCTTTGCAGGCAGCGAAACGAACCGGTATATCTGCCGCTTTTGCATGATCTTCAATCAGGTGAATTACAGCGTGCAGGCAGCGGTGTACAGCGCCGTTGTGGTCGTTTTCATCGCAGAAATCCTGCCTCTGAGGCTTTTCCTGGTACTTCGCAATGTGGATTGCGTGATCCACCAGTTCATGAACGCCCTCATTTTTAGCGGCGGAAATCGGCACAACCGGCACTCCGAGCATCGCTTCCATCGTGTTTACATCCACAGAACCGCCGTTACCGGTCATTTCATCCATCATATTCAGTGCTACTACAACAGGGATGTCCATTTCAAGCAACTGCATGGTCAGATACAGATTCCGTTCGATGTTGGTGACGTCTACGATGTTGATGATTCCTTTTGGCTTCTCATTCATAACAAAGTCGCGGGAAACCAGTTCCTCACTTGAATAGGGGGACATGGAATAGATACCGGGCAAATCTGTAATGACTGTATTTGCCCTTCCGAGAATAGCACCGTCCTTGCGGTCAACCGTTACGCCAGGGAAATTACCGACGTGCTGTTTGGCGCCTGTCAGCTGATTGAAAAGCGTCGTTTTTCCGCTGTTCTGATTCCCGACCAACGCAAACGTGAGCATAGTGTCTTCGGGAAGGGGATCGCCGCTGCCTTTCGGATGAAAACGTCCGCCTTCACCCAGGCCGAGATGCTCGTTCACTGACTTTGGCGGTTCTGACGTTTGATCAACAGTATCGGAAATAGGCTCTACTTCGATTTTATCTGCATCGTCAAGCCTGAGTGTCAGTTCATATCCGTGAAGGCAGATTTCGACCGGATCGCCCATCGGTGCATATTTCACGACCTTAATGCCTGTACCGGGGATAATTCCCATGTCCAGAAAATGCTGCCTCAATGCTCCGCTTCCGCCTACAGTAAGCACACAGGCGGATTGCCCCGCTTTAATTTCTTTCAGTGTCATGTCTTTGCCTCTTTCTTTGCAGAACCTGCTTCGCAGAACGTCATTTGGCAGATGACTGCCGAATGACACGGTTGATAGTTAGCATTGTCTAACTACATGCAATTATAATTTGCACAAATTAACTTGTCAAGAGATTTTAAGGGCATTGTATAAAAAGAAGGAGCAAAGTATTGAGCCTGGAGAGGCTATCGTTGTTTTGAAATACAGGACTGGACACAGAAGACCGAACCATATCAGCATATTCAAACACAAAGGACTCCCACCTTACGGCGAGAGCCCTTTGTGTCTGACTCAGCAGCACTATAATGATAGAAGAATGCACCAAAGTCGGGCGCTTTTTTTAAAAGACAGGGTGTATCAGCCTGGTTTACCAATTCTCGTAACGCCTGTTTTCATTCTGCAAAGCGAGGCGCTGCATATCCTCCCCGCTCAATGAAAAGTCAAAGATATCATAGTTTTCAGCAATGTGATCCGGATTCGACGAGCCGGGAATGGCGATAAAGCCGGACTGAAGCTGCCAGCGCAGAATGATCTGAGCCGGCGTTTTTCCGTATTTCTCCGCCAGCTTCATGACTGTTTCATTGGAGAAGCTTTCCTGTGTGTGGCCACGGCCGCCGAAGGGATACCAGCTTTCCATTACAATCCCGTACTGCGCAACATAGTCCCGCAGGGAAGAACCCTGGTAATACAAATGGTTTTCGTTCTGGATCACGGCGGGGGGTATTACCGCAAAGGACAAGACCTCGTCGACCTGTGCTTGGGTGTAATAGTTGGAGATGCCGATCGAGCGGAGCTTTCCCGCCCTCACCGCTTCCTCCATTGCCCGATAGACGCCTTCATCATCATAGCCGGGCTGATGGATCAGCAGAAGATCGATATAGTCTGCCTGCAGGTCGGAGAGAGCCTGATCGATGATGCCGCCGGCACGCTCATAGTTTCCGCCGTAGATTTTTGTGGTGATAAACACGTCTTCGCGCGTGACGATTCCGTCATCGATCGCCCGCTGCAGACCGCGGCCCACGCCGACCTCATTTCCGTAGTAGCGGGCGGTATCAATAAGCCGCATTCCGGCCTTCAGTGCGGCATAGACGGATTCCTCCGCCTGATCGTCCGCCTGCGTCCAGGTGCCCAGGCCAATGATCGGCATTTCATAGCCGCTGTTGAGCAATACCGTTCCGGAATCAAAATCGAATCTGCCCACAGCGGATCCTTCCTCATGACCGTCGGTGATTGTGATCGTCACGTCTCCGTTTCCAAGAAGCGTCTGCAGCTGCCCGGCAGACGGAACTGTGATCCTGCCCAGCCTGGTATAACTCCAGGAATTGGAGCCGTAGAAAACCACAAGCTGATTGCCGGAATACAGCGCGATATCGCCTGCGGCTGTGGTCGTCTGCTCGTCGTTTCGCGGCAGGCTCTGCCCGATCGGGCCGACCTGTTCAAAGCCGCCGTACGTGGACATCCGGATGATCAGCGGCCCTTGCGCCACAAGCTCCCGCAGAGCCGTGACGGACTCGTTCTCTTCCCAGGCCACAGTTACTGCTGTATCCCCGATCCTCATTTCCATAGTGTCTTCCTCCGGCACTGCATCTTCCGCTGTCTCATTCTCCGGTTTTATTATACCGATCGTGGGCGGACTGGAGGCAGGCGGTGCTGTTTCCTCAGCTGACACTTGCGGTTCTGTTCCGCAGCCTGTCAGCAGCAGACAAAAGGCAAAAAGCCCGGCGATCATTTGCTTTATCATAACTGTTTAAAGCAGGGCTTTGCCAAAGTCATAGGCCTCTCTCTGCTCGGCGGAGCACCCGGAGGCTTCGCCCGGATCGGAAATACCGCCGCAGAACAGAGTGCCTGCCATCTCTGCTTTCTCGAAACAATCGGCCCAGCCCTGCAGCCCGCTGATTGCCCTCTCGGGGACGTAGTCTTCGTCCTCGGTCGCAGTCATCAGCAAGTAGACACGGCGGAATCTGTAGTCTGAGGGGAAGAGGGGATTCATGCGGTCCAAAAGGGTCTTCATCTGGCCGCTCATCTCATAGTAGTAGATTGGCGTGGCAAAGACCAGCGTGTCCGCTTCCTTCATCTTCTCGGCGATCCATACGGCATCGTCCTTCTGCACGCATGTCTGCGTCTTCTGACAGGCAAGGCATCCGATGCAAAATCTGATTTCTTTTCCCTTGAGGCTGATGTGTTCCACTTCATGCCCGGCGTCCCTCGCGCCCTGGATCAACCATTCAGTAAGAATGTCCGAATTGCTTCGCAACCGCAGACTGGTGGAAATGACCAACACCTTGCTCATTTCAGATACTCCCG
>JAEEGL011048319.1_pt1 | contig 22185 bp, 28 predicted proteins | sample 9134231 | NCBI WGS metagenome assembly JAEEGL01 (sample SAMN16246548, study PRJNA631951) | gut metagenome | biome: gut microbiome; feature: rumen; material: fiber-attached | host: Bos | place: Iran: Karaj | collected 2018-10 | reverse complement strand
TGGTAGCGAGAGGGGGATTCGAACCCTCGACCCACCGGGTATGAACCGATTGCTCTAGCCAACTGAGCTATCTCGCCATAAGACAATTAAGATTATAACAAATCATTTTTAATTTGACAATAATTTTATTATAATTTCTTAAAAAGATGAGATTAATACTCATCTTTTATTCCTTTTGTTATTTCACTTGCCACTTTTTTCATAGTTGGAGTCATTTCCTCTACTCCTTCTTTTGTTAAAGGAATCATCTGTTGAAGTTTATATGCCATTATTTGTCTTTGATTTGGTATTACAAATCTAATCATACATCCTACTATAATAACAAATATAGATGGTATAACCATAAACATACCCATTGATTGCATTTTCATTTTACTAGAACTAACACTAAACCAATTTGAACTAGTCATACTTGGTTCAACTATTTTATTAGACATTATTAAAGTATATATACCAAATCCTAATAAAGCTAAACCTAGCACTATAACAATAGTTCCTGCTATTTTTATTTTTCTATTTGCTTTTTGATATTGTTCTTCATTTAAATATTTATTTTCCATCATTTTACCTCCAATATCATTATATAATTTTTTTAAATTTGGTGCAAGAAAGGAGACTTGAACTCCCACGGTTTATACCACTACCACCTCAAAGTAGCGCGTCTACCAATTCCGCCATTCTTGCAGATAGATTAAAATCTATCAAATGTTATTCCTTTTATATTAGAATCTTTTATATCTCTAATAATAAGTGAATATACTTTATCATAATCTACAACTCCGCCTCTTAATAAGCATCCTCTTCTCTTACCAATTGAATCTAGAGTCTCTAAGTAATCCTCTCTATTTACTTTATCTATACCATATCTTTCTTTTAATTTATTATTATAGTAATTATCCAATTTATTTAGTATATGAATTGATATATCACTTAATTCTAATATTTCTTCTTTTATAGCACTCATAGCTGCTAAATTAAGTGCAACTTCTTCACTATCAAGTTTAGGCCATAATATCCCTGGACTATCCAAAAGTTCAATATCATTATTAATTCTAATCCAACTTAAATTTTTAGTAACACCAGGCATATTTCCTACATTAGTAGCTTTCTTACCAACCAATCTATTTATTAGAGTACTCTTTCCAACATTAGGTATTCCTACAATTAGTGCTCTATAACTTCTTTTCTTTAAACCTTTTTCTTTTCTTTTTTCATCTAATGGTTTTAGTATTTCTTTAGTTTTATCAATAATCATATTAACATTTTTACCACTTACTAAGTCTACCGGAATCACATGATATCCATCTTCTTTATATTTATTCAAAAACTTATTTGTTTCTTCTATATCACACAAATCCATTTTAGTAACAATAAGAATTCTAGGCTTATTTTTAAGCATATCATCAATATCTTTTATTTTAGATGAATATGGTATTCTTGCATCAATTACCTCATACACAATATCAATAAGATTAATATTTTCACTTATTAATCTCTTTGTCTTTGCCATATGTCCCGGATACCAGTTTATATTGGTTTTATTTTCATTCATCCCTATCAACTCCTCATAATTAATAATTTTTAAATTTATTATAATATGAATTAACTATAAAAATATAATATAATTACCATTTTTCTATTACATTTGTAATATCATATAAATTATTTCTTAATTTTTTACCAGCATCTATATTTCCTACTATTGAACCATAATGAGTTGGTATTACTATTTTAGGCTTAATGATTTTTATTAATTCCGTTGCTTCTTCAACATCCATAGTATAATAACCACCAATTGGAATTAAAGCTATATCACATTTTACACTTTCTGATTCTTTAGTTTTATCAGTATCGCCTGCTATATAATATGAAATACCATTAAATGTTATAATATATCCTAACCAATTGTTTTTTCTAGGGTGAAAAGATTTTTCAATATTATACGCTGGAATTGTCTTAATATTAATATTATCAATATCTATATTTTCATTTGGATTTAAATATATATAATCTTTAAACTCTATTTTATCAATAGTATCCTTCATTGTTTGTGGTGCAACAATTATTGTATTCTCATTCTTTATTTTATTAATTGAGTTAATATCCATATGATCATAATGATTATGAGTAATAAATATAATATCTGCATCATGTTTATTATCTTCTATTTTATATGGATCAAAATAAATTATCTTATCAAGTATTATTTTTATACTACTTTGTGTATTAACTTCAATATTATCTATATTCATATCAATCACCACCATTTATTTGACTATTTCTATTACTTTTATTTTTCCATTAATTAAAATTTCTACAATTGGCTTTTTTCCAATTTTATTTTTTTTATATTTCCAATATTTTTCTGCTAATTCTAAGTTCTCTTTTTGATTTATTGTACCTTCAAAACAATTCCATGCATCTCCTATAAATTTATCACCATCAGTTTCGACTTTTATAATCGAATATGTAGGTCTACCAATTTTAACAAACAATTTATACCATTCTTCAGCTTCTTTTAAAGTTTTAGAAACAAATAATGAACTTAATCTAGAGGGATATTTAGGAAATTTTTCTTTCCTAACTTCTTCTAATGCAAGTTCTCTTAATGCAACTTTAATATGATGATCTAATTCAATATTCTCATATTTTACAGGATTACTATATATTTCATCAACTTTATCTTTTAAAGCATACACTCTATCATATAATCCGCTATGATTATTATTATCAAAAATTATTTCTTGACCTATTTTCATTGGCTTTTCTGTAACTACATGATAATATACATTTTTCATATAGATTTCACCCCTTTTTTATATGAGCAGTAATTATACAATAATTATAAGAATTTATTGTTATTATTAAATTATCAATCTCACAATAATAATTTTTACCTTTTTTATATATCATACAATCTTTACTAGATATTTTATTTTTTAAATAGTTAATTACATTATCATCACTTAAAAATAAATTTCTTTTTATTCTTTCTTCTCCTAATTTTGTTGTATGAATTTTATCAATAATTTCTTTATTCATTTTTACCTTTTAATCTACTAATACTGTATCTTTTAGAAGAATTACGTCATCATTATACTTTTTTATATCTTTTAAATTCTTAGGATCATCATCTATAACAATTATTACACTATTATCTCTTTTATAGTTTTCTAGATATTTAGCTTTTAATATAGATGTTTCTATCATGTCATTATCTTCTCTTGATATTATAATGCGATTTTTTTTCTTAAAAAAAGGAGCATATGTATCTAGCCACCAATGTTTTTGATCTATTCCTTCTGTTTTTCTTGTTGCAGATAAAATAAACATTTCAACATTTGGCATTTTAGAAACCACTTCTAATTTTTTTATACTATCATATAATGGTCTTTTTTTATCATAATCTTTTGCATTATCAAATACATAATCTGCTATTACACCATCCATATCAACAAATAATTTTACTTTAATATTTTTATATTGTTTCATATACTCTTTTAAAAACATAACACTTCACCTTTATAATTATACCATATTTATTAATAGTTATTAAAAAAAGCAAAATTAATTTTTGCTTTTTATTTACGCATAGTATCTATTTTTTCATAATCAGATAATTGTGATTCTACTAACTCTGATAATGAAACCTCATCTGGTCCAGGTCCAAGAAGCCATGTTGGATTACCTTCTTCTCTATCAGGAAATCTACTAATCATTTGAATTCCACCATTAGCACACAAATAATAAAAACGAAGATCAGGATTTATAGTTGCAAACAAAGTATCTCCACTTTCTACATTTGCATTAAGTGGTGTATATTCTTGTGGCAATTCATCTCCTTGATGATACTTTACTATAGTATATACTTCACCTTTTTTTAATCTCTCTTTAGCATTTTTTAAGCTTACTCTTCCTGCAATTAATTTTGGTCCATCATACCCAGGAGTATTATAAAAATAATTTGAATCTGGATTATTATCGAATACAGAATCATAATCACGTAATTGTATAACTCCATCTTTTATCATATTATCACCTCTATTTACATACTAACATTTTAAAAAATATTTGTAAATATTAATTCTTTACAAAATGTTCACAAGTTTCCTTTATCTTATCTAGTTCTAATCCTGTAGTTTGTAGCGTATTCCAACCACACTTTCTTGCAGTTTCAATATTATCTTTTCTATCATCTATAAATAAAATGTTCTCAGGTTCAAATGGAACTTTACTTTGTACAATTTTATATATTTCTAAATCAGGTTTCCTACATCCCATTTCAAATGATAAGAATACATAATCATATTGTGAAAGATCCACTTGTTTATCTAATCTTTCTTTATCAAATATTGTTAAATTAGATAATATTCCTATATAACATTTATCTTTTAATGATTTTTCATAATCTGCTACTTCTTTGTAATAGTCTATTTTATCAAAATACTCTTTATATAATCTTACAAACTCTTCATAAGTAGTATTTAAATTAAAATCATATGATATCTCTTTATATACTTTTTTAAATTCATCATTATTTTTTATGCGAGTTACTTTATATTTTGATATATTTTCAAATATTATTTTATTTCCTTTATAACCGCATGCACAAAATAAATCTTGCCATGCATCATGACATGTATACCCTGTTAAATGTGATTCAACTATATTACCCCAATCAAAAAGTATTAACTTATTTTTCATATATTACCTCTCACTATATTAATATTTTGCTTTTACTAACAATTTGATAAATTCTTCTGGAAGTTTTTCATTTACTTTACTTATTAATTCTTTATCTATATCGTATAAAGCTTCTGCCATACTTCCAACTATTGCACAATTTGTATCTGTATCTCCACCCATCAATAATGTTTTTCTAATTGCATCCTCAAAACTTGTAGAATAATAGAAAACATACAAACAATTATCTATTGTTTGTTTACATGTAGTATTAAAACTAGTAAATGGTTTATATTTTAATTCTATATTTAAATATTCAAATATTTCTTCTTTAGAATATCCTTTTCTTAAATAAAAAATTATTAATGCAATCGTTGTTGCAGAATCTATCGATTCTTTAGAATTATGTGATGGAACAGTTGCTAATCTTGCATTTTCTATCACTTCTTTTTCATTATCAAACATATAACCAATTGGTGATATACGCATCATTGCACCATTACCTATACTATTACCTATATCATTTGATTCACTCCATTTTATTAATTTTGGTGAAAATGAAGTTTTAAAATATGGACTAAAACTGGGTTTATAATCTTTATATTTTTTAATATAATGTCTTAAATATTTATCATAATCTTTATCATGTAATATTGCATCTAAAATTGCTATTGTTAAAATTGTATCATCACTATAAAATGATTTTTCATCAATTATACTTTTAGGTGATATACATTTAATCCTTTTTGTTTGATTATATTCATATATACTACCTGCTAAATCACCAATTATTGCTCCATACATACTATCACCATCTTAGTTTAAAATACTCAAATTGATCTATTTATTAATTACTTCCTCATATACTTTTTTTAATTGCTTACCAATATTATTCATATCTCGTTCTTCAACTACTTTTCTATAATTATCTGTCAAATCAGGAAGTTCACCATTTAATATCTTTTTTATTTTTATTTCAAATTCATTTACATCTTTTGCTTTATACATATTTTTGCCATCAATTAACCAATCTTCAAATATTGGTATATTTCTTACTATACTTTTTGTTTTACATGCCATTGCTTCAATTATTGGTATACCTTCAGTTTCTTCAAATGTAGGAAATACATATAAATCACATCCATTTAATGCTGCTCTTATCATATCTTTTTCAACGTAACCTGCAAATAACAAATTATCTAATTTTGTATTAACAGCTTTTTTCACAGGAATAGTAGCAGCAGCAAGCGGACTATATCCAAACCATATAAATTTATATTCTGGCATTCTTTTTGCAAGCTCTACAAAATCTACTATACCCTTTCTTTCAATATATAATCCGATTCCTACAATTACTTTATCATCTTTACTATATCCATATTTTTTTCTAAATTCTAATCCATATTTTTTATTTGGTTTAAAAAAATCCAAATCTATACCATTAGATATTGCATATATCTTTTTATTTTCTAAACCTTTATAATTTTCTAATAACCTCTTTGAATATGGAGTTGGAGTTACTATTATATCACCTAAACTATAACATTTTATTAACCACCATTTAACTAATTTAGAAGTTTGCTTTGCAAGTATAAATCCATTTTTATAATCTTCTTCTGTAGAATGTGCATGATATACAATTTTTTTACCTTTCCTTTTTGCTTTCTTTGCAACAAAATATGATTTTATTAACCAAGTATTAATATGTAATATATCATAATCATCTTTCATATTTAATGTATATTCTATATTTTCATCTTCCAACGCTTTCATTTGATGTTCTATAGCTTTACCCAATCCACTTTTTCTTACTGTTTTCAACCCTTCTGTATATAACAATACTTTCATATTCATTACCTCAACTTAATTATAACATAAAATGAGTAGAGTTACATCTACTCATTATCTACCCATTTTTTTATTTCTTCTAAAGATACATTACTGCTAAATCTTTTACCACTAATAAAATTTATGTTAGGATAAGCTTTTCTTAAATCATTTAAACTACCATCTACACCTGAACTACCACTTGTTACATATATATATGCGTTCCTATTATTCAAATCATTTTCTTCAATAAATGTATTTATTATTGTAGGTGCAGTATACCACCATACTGGAAAACCTATAAATATTCTATTATAATCATTAATATTATTTACTTTATTTTTTATTTTAGGTCTTGAAGACTTATCAGACATTTCTATAGAAGATCTACTATTTTTATTTGTCCAATCCAAATCTTCTTCTGTATATTTATTTACAGGTTCAATTTCAAATAAATCACCATTTACTACTTTAGAAATTTTCTCCGCTACTTCTTTTGTAATACCACTAGCTGAAAAATAACAAATTAAATCTTTATTCATATTTCCTCCTATATTCATATTATAACATAAATACTTGTGTATTTCTTTAAATGTGATATATTTATTATGGTGATTTTATGAATATAAAAGTAATGAGTTTTAACACTCAACATTGTAAAAATTATATTACAAAAAAAATAGATTATAATTCAATTGTGGATTTAATAAAAAAATATGATGTAGATATCATAGGATTGAATGAAATATTTGGAAAATTTATTATTAAAAGTCAAGCAGAAAAAATTGCAAAAAAACTTGGATATTATTGCTATTTTGGAAAGGCTACTAATATAGCATTTAGAAATTATGGTAATGCAATATTGTCTAGATATCCCATATTAAATACTGAAATAATACATATACCATATCCAATAAAAATCAAGAAACACTATCAAAAAAGGACCATATTAAAAGCAAATATATTAGTAAATAATAAAGTATTACATGTATTTGTAACGCATCTAGGATTAAATAATGACGAGAAAGAAAATGGTATTAATACTATAGTTCAAAATATTAGCAATAATAATACAATTTTAATGGGTGATTTTAATATGACTCCAAATAATAGTAATATTGATAAAATAAAATTAATTAATACTGATAAAAATAATCTTACATGGCCTTCTATTAAGCCAAAATATAAACTAGATTATATTTTTGTAAGTAAAGACATAAAATTTTTCTTAAGTGATACTTTAAATGAGATAATTTCGGATCATTTACCTTGTATAACTCAAATAAGAATATAAAAACTTGTACCATTTAGTACAAGTTTTATATTACTTATTACTCTGCAAAAACATATGGATCAGCAGTTGTTCCAGATCCTTTTATTTGGACTCCTGGTATTAGATATACGGAAGGTCTAATGCTAATAGTAGAACCTTCTGCACTAGTATGACCAACCCATTTTTTAGTTGTTATCCATACATTATAAGGATAAGTATAGTCAGACACGGGAGAAATTGTATATACATAACCAGGATAACTCATCCAATTAGAATCACAAAGGTCAGATGAACTTGTTAGCAAAATTGCTAAACAACTTGTATTACTTGATGCATAACCAAAATCACTTAAATATATTAATCCCACTTTACCTGTCCATGTGTATGTTCTAGTTACTGTATCATTGCAAAATGATGATGAGCACTGCTTACCTAGTGTCCCTCTTTCTAGTGCATATGCATCTTCTAATTTTATAGTACCCCTATGTGGTACTCCCCCTGTATACCATGTTGCATCTCCTATTAAAGCTTGTGCACTTTCTTTTAATACGTAGTTCTTATTAAAAGTACCTTCTTTTTTATCTTTATATCCATTATACCATAAAGTATTTGCACTTAATGATGAATTTAAATAATCAGTATTCAATTCTCTCATCAAATCTGCTCCTTCATATGTTCCAGATGGTCCCCATTGGTTTATTCCATAGCCACCATTTACATTCTCTGCACTTGAATCCCATGAAAATCCACCTATTGAGTTATATCTTACCAATTTTACTCTTTGTTCTCCATCAACATCAAACAATCCTATTATTCTCCATGTTTCATCATTAAATGTTACATAGTTATTTGGATCACTTCCTTGATATCTGTAATTACCATATTTATCTTGTATCATACCATTTTCATTTACTGTTCCATCATTATCTTCAGATTTTGGACATGTGCCTGTACATAAGCCTGCAAGATACTCAGCTGCATCTGTATATCCACCAACACAATTCATATTATCTTTTGTACCAGTACATGTTATTCCACTAAATTTACCACCATTTGCTCCTTTTAGTTTTACTGTTGATACACCATTACTATCATATGTAATACTGCAACTTGAATAATCATCACTTAATTTTGCAACATCAGAGCATGGTATACTTGTTGCATTATAACTTGAATTTACTGCTTGTTGACTTAAAAAATCTTTATCAGCATTTGTTGCTATTAGTTTTGCACTACCTTCTATACTCTTTAATTTGGCTGTTTTTATTGTATTCATTATTTGTGGTATTGCTATTATAAGTATTACCGCTAATATTACTATTACTGCCAATAACTCTACTAATGTAAATCCTTTTTTATTCTTATTCATATATTACTCCTATTTTATAATCATATTATATATCACCCAACGTTTTTCTTGCAATATATTTTATTTATTATTTGTCAAAACAAAAAGCACTATTCTGTGCTCTTTCTTATATTTATAATGAATTTATATACAAGTCCTAATCCAAATAGTAATGAAACAAATCTTACAAATCCACCAATATATGGTATTAAATATATAAGTTTAACTAAAACTATTCCAATAAGTAATGATAGATACATATTATCACTATTTAGTAGTTTACTTGTAATTATATTACCAACTATGTAATACATTAATAAGAATGATAAGTATATGCTTATAATATATATTGCAATTGTTATTAATGAAAGTGGTATTAAAAATACTGATATCATTGCAATTATAGAAATGATAGGTACCAATATTAGCACTATTAATCCAATTCCTGATGTTTTTGCTATATTACCAAACTCTAATTTAAAATTATCAAGTTTTTCTTTTGTTTTTGGGATTAAGTAGAATAATACTACCATAGCAATAAATGCTGCTATAGCACTTAATAAGAAGTCAATTGCTTTATCCTTAAATGTATATGAATAATTATTTTCTATATGTTTACTTACTTCCAATTCACCTATTGTTGCCTCATTAAGTCCTGTTACGTTTGAATCATCTACATATGATAATTTACCAGTAATAGTTGTTTTTTCATTTAATATAATTTCATCTGCCATTATATAAGCATTACCACCAATAGTAACATTACTTAAATCTACTGTGGATGCTCCTACTCTTAAATCACGTGTTACATTTGCTTTTAATATTACTGTATTACCTGCTATAAAGGCATCTCTTCCTATTACTGCATCACTGCCAACAGTAACATGATTTCCTGCGACAAACATATCCTTTTCAATATTTTCATTTACAGTTACAATATTACCAGCATAAAATCCATATGGTGCTTTACCATTTAATGTAACTTCATTACCCGCTACAAATGATAAACCATCTACATTAGCATTATTAGTTACTTTGTTTCCTGCTACAAACCTAGTTGAGGAATATTCACCATCTTGTGTAACAATATTACCTGCTTCACCAACTTCAATTGCATATGTATTTGTTATCATAAAAAGTAATAAAAATACACTAAATAATTTTAAAATTTTATTTTTCATAATTACCTCCAAATATATTATATCATTTATTTGAATAAATCTTTGTTAAAATTTCCATTTATAAATATATCTATTTCTTTTGAATCTGCTGTAATAGCTTTAATATTTAAATCTTCTGTACCAATCATAAAATCAACATGATTCCTGCATTGATTTAAATTATTAGAATTTAATTCTTCTTTTGTCATATCAATACCATTCTTTATACATTCAGGGAATGAATCTCCTAACGCTAAATGACATGATGCATTTTCATCATATAGTGTCTCATAAAATATCATATTGGATTTAGATATAGGAGAATCATATTCTACTAATGCAACTTCTCCTAATTTATTTGAATTTTCACATGAATTAATTATACTTTTTAATACATCTAATCCTTTTTCTGCACCACAGTCTATTGCTACTCCATCTTTAAATTTTATCCAAAAATTAGAAATCAAACTATCATGATACATAAGTGGTTTACTAGAATATACAATGCCGTTTGCACTCAAAGAATCTGGTGATGTAAATATTTCTTCTGTAGGAAAATTTACTAATATTTCTTCACCATTAGAAAGCATTTCTCTACCTGTTTGCCATATAGTATTTTTAGGAAGTTCGATGTTAAAATCAGTACCAATTGAATTCTTATATATTAATTTTTTTATATGCAATGAATTTAATATATTTTTATGTTTCACTAATTTATCTAATTTTGCATTTAATTCATTACTTGGATCTTCATTATTAACTCCACATATTTCAAATATTTTATTCCATAAATCTTCTACTGGATTATTTGAATTAAATACTTCTTTGGCCCAAGAAAGTGTAGGTACTGCTGCTATACACCAAGGAACATTGGATTTACTTCTTAATATATCAAATTCTTCTCTTGTTCTTTGTGAATAAATGAAAGCCTCATTTTGTTTATCACTATCTATATCATTCATTAAACCTGGGGTTTCAGATGCTAGCATAACAAATGCTGCACCTTTTTTAGCATATTCATTCCATTTTTCTTTATTGAAATAAGTACTATTTTTTAAGTCTTCTATATCTAAATTTTTAAGCATGTCATGCTTTATATTTACATCTACTATGTCAAAATAAATGTCTTTAGCTCCTATTTTATAAGCTTCATTTGCAAGTATTCTTACAAAATCACTTCTTTCACTATTTGCACTTATAAATATTGATTGTCCTTTTTTCACTCTCAAACATTCATTTAATATCATACTTGCATATTTTTCTTTCATTTTAAATCCTCTTTTTTACTTATTTCACTTATATATAGATTATATGTTTCATCTGCTATTTCTTTCCAATTCTTACCCAACATTTTTCTAGCATTAATTGATACTCTTTTAAGATTCTTCTTATCATCAATTATTTCTTTTATTTTATTTTTATATTCTATTTTATCTAATTTTGAAGTAAATCCAGATACATCATTTATGACAGTATCAGATGTAACACTACCTTCTATAAATAAACCTGGGGTTTCATTTACTGCTGCTTCTATTTGAACTAAACTTGAAGCATCAAAAAGCGATGGAAATAAAAATAAATCTGCTCTTGCATATATAGATGATAATAATATTCTATCTGTTAATCTTCCAGTTAAAATTACGCAGTCTTCCATATCATATTTTTTTATCTCACTCTTTAACTTATTTTCATCAGGTCCTGTTCCTACATATAACATTTTAAATTTTATACCATCATCTTTTAATAATTTTAATGAATCTAGTATAAAAAATATATTTTTTATATCAGTTAACCTTCCTACAAACAAGAATACTATATCATCTTTATTTATATCATATAATTTGTTTACTCTACTTATATTTTTTTCTTTTTCTTTTAATGGTAGTAAATCAGTACCATTATATATTACAACTGGTTCATATTTATATCCATATTCTTTAAATACTTTTACCATAGCATTATTTACTGCTATACATTTATCGGATTTATTATAAATCTTTATTAATTTCTTTATTACTTCTTTTACTACCAACTTATTGTTTACTATTTTTCTTATTTCAAAATCAAATCTTGTATGCATAGTTGCTATACATGGTATATCTAATTCTTTTGCTATTTTAAGTCCAAGTTTACCAATTGTAAAAGGAGAATGTATATGTATTATATCAAATTCTTTTTCTAATAATTTTTTATAATCTTTAGATATTTTAGTAGTTACTTTACCAACTCTATATTCAGAAAAAGGTACAGGTATACTTCCTATTCTTATTACATCATAAGGTCTTGTAAAATCTTCATCAACACTACTTGTATAAGGTACAACTACTGTTACATCATTAAATTTTGCTAACATTTTTGCTAGATTATCTATTACTAATACAACCCCATCTATAGTCGGATAAAAATTATCCATAAATATACCAATCTTTAATCTTTTTCTATTCATACTACTATAAGTTATTAATTATAAAATTAATTACATCACTTTCATCTTCCTCTATTAATAACTTATCCTCCTCACTAATATCTGTAAAATACTTATTTAATTTTTTATTTATTGAAATACTATTAAGTGGATAACCTATATCCATTTTATTTGTAGGATTATCTACTATATAAAAGTCCTCTTTATTCCAAGTATACGTATACTCTTTTCCATTATTAATAAGTGCCATACCATATATCCACCTTGCAGTAATTTTTCCATATTCTTTTGCAAGATTTGAATAATATGTAATCATTTCTTCATCACTTAATCTTTTATTATTAACTCTTCTTACATTAGTCCCTGGTTGTTTTTCAGATGGAATATTATCAAAATATAATGTATCATCCATGGCAATTGTTGGCATATTAGTTTCTTTATAATATGCCCTTGCTTTAATTAATGCATTTTCTAATGCATTATTTCCATTTTCTTCAATATCTAAATCTATATTTATATCTCTTAATGAAATAAGCTCTATATTATGTTTTAATAATTTGGATTTAAATCTATTTACTTTAGATATATTACTAGTTGCAAAAAGTAATTTCATAGTTCTTCCATTATCCTTTTTGCAGCCTTTTTACCAGCTTCCATGGCAAGTATTACAGTTGCAGATCCAGTTACTGAATCTCCACCAGCATATACATTATCTAAAGATGTTTTTAATTCATCTACAACTATTAAGCCTTTTTCATCTAATTTTATATTGCTATTCTTTAATGCTTCATGATTAGGGCTTGTTCCAAGAGCCATAACAACCATATCACAATCTACCCTATGTTCACTACCTAATTTTTCATTGACACTTCTTCTACCATCAACTATATCAGACAATTCCATATCTATTACTTCCATACCAATAACATTGTTATTTTCATCCAACAATATCTTCTTTGGATTAGTAAGTAAATCAAATATTATGCCTTCTTCTTTAGCATGTTCTATTTCTACTTTTCTTGCAGGTAATTCATCTTCACCTCTTCTATACATAAGATGCGCTTCAATACCTAATCTTTTTAGTGATCTAACCGCATCCATAGCTACATTCCCACCGCCTATAACATATGCTTTTTTAGATTTTTTTATTGGCGTTTTACTATCACTTTTATATGCTTTCATTAAATTAATTCTTGTTAATATCTCATTTGCTGAAAACACTTCATTACCTTCTTCACCAGGAATACCCATAAACTTAGGAAGTCCTGCACCTTGACCTAAAAATACGTAATCATATTCTCTTCTCAAATCATCAATAGTTATTGCATTACCTACTGGTATATCTGTTTTAATTTCTACATCTAATTTTTTCAAACTTTCTATTTCTTTTTTTACTATTTCTTTAGGTAATCTAAATTCTGGTATACCATATGTAAGCACACCTCCTGCTTCATGTAGTACCTCATATATAGTTACAGAATAACCATTTTTTGCTAGTTCTCCTGCACATGTAAGTCCAGCTGGGCCACTACCTACTATAGCTACTTTCTTACTATTTTTCTCTATATTTAAGACACTGCTATAATTATTTTTTAATGCACAATCAGCAACATATCTTTCTAATGCACCTATAGCTATAGCTTCACCTTTAATTCCTTTTACACACATTCCTTCACATTGCTTTTCTTGTGGGCATACTCTTCCACACACAGCTGGAAGTGATGATGAATTTTTAATTATCTCATATGCTTTTTCTATATTGCCTTCTTTTATTTCTTTAATAAATTTAGGTATTTCAATATTTACTGGGCATCCTTTTACGCATCTAGGATTTAAGCATTGTAAACATCTATTAGCTTCTTCAAGCGCTTCTTTATCATCATATCCAAGTTCAACTTCATTAAAATTATTAATTCTATCTTGTGGAGATTGCATTCTCATCTTAATTCTTTCCATTTAATAACACCTCCATTTGATCAAATTTAATCTTTTCTTCTTCTTTATATGTATTCATTCTTTTTAAAGCACTTTCAAAGTCCACCTTATGTCCATCAAATTCAGGGCCATGTATACATGCGAATTTTGGTTTACCATCTATTAAACACCTACATGCACCACACATTCCACTACCATCTACCATTATAGGATTCATACTTACTATTGTCTTAACATTATACTTTTTAGTTAATTCACATACATTTTTCATCATTATAACAGGTCCAATAGCTATGCATATATCATATTTATCAATATTTCTTTCTAATATATTAGTTACAAATCCTTTTTCACCAAAACTGCCATCATCAGTAGCATACATCACATTACTACATACATTCTCTATTTTATCTTTTATAATCATTAAATCTTTATTTCTACAACCATATATTACATCTACATCTATACCATGTTCTTTCAAATATTTTACTTGTGGATAAACTGGTGCAATACCAACTCCTCCACCTACATACACAATTTTCTTAGATTTATAATCATTTGCATTCAAACATATTTCACTAGGCATACCAAGGGGCCCTGTTACACTATAAATATAATCTGTAATATAAGTTAATTCTAAAGTAGATGCACCTACTACTTGATATATTAAATATAGCAATCCTTTTTCTTTATCACAATCATATATACTTAATGGTATTTTTTCACTATCAGATTTCGCCATTACTATTGCAAATTGACCAGGTATAAATTTTTCAACTACCATTGGAGCCTCAATTAAAATTTCATAAGAATTCTTATTTATTCTTTTATTATATATAACTTTATACATACTATCACCAACTATATTTTACCACAAAAAAAGTAGATTTCTCTACTTTATTTAAATAATATGTTAACTACAAATATTACTAACACAGCACCAATTAAAGAAGTGATTATAGTACCAACATATCCTGCAAATGAAATACCTAAAAGTCCTAATACATATCCACCTACAAATCCACCTATTATACCTAAGATTATATTTCTTATTAATCCACCTTTATTACCCATGAGTGAATTTGCTAGCCATCCTGCTATTGCTCCTAATAATAATGAAACAACTATTTCCATATTTTACCTCCTAATGTATTTATACCATATTTTATTATTAAAGTACATAATTATTACTTGGCATTTTTAATTCTTTTGAAGGGGAATACAACTATACTTGTATAACCATCTATTTCTTTTTTATCTATTAAACCAATAATTCTACTATCTTTAGATATTGGTCTATTATCACCCAAAACCAAATACTTACCCTCTGGTATTTTATTTTCTCCTAATTCTTCTAAGACAAAATCTTCCATATCTTTTCTTTCATATGGCTCTTCCACTAACTTACTATTAATATATAACTTGTTATCACTATATTCAACATGCTCACCTGGTAATCCAATTACTCTCTTTATGATTTTTTCATTATCATTATTTATTACAACAATATCAAATCTATTCAACCCTTTAATTGAATATCCTATTTTATTAAGTATCATTATGTCACCATCTCTTAATGTAGGAACCATTGAATTACCAGTTACTCTTATTGGTGAAAACATAAACTTTCTAAATAATAGTACAACAATTATTATAATTATATATTCAATTATATCTTTTATCCTTTTATTCATAATTATTACCAAAAATAAGGCTTAAAGCCTTATTAATTTCTTTCTTTTAATTTAAATTGTCCAACTAAATCTCTTGAATAATATAATTTAGCTCTTCTTGCTAATCCTTTTCTAGTTACAGTTATACCTGCAATCTTTGGTGAATTAACTGGGAATGTCCTTTCAACACCTATACCACTAGATTTCTTTCTAACAGTAAATGTTTCTGAAACTCCAGAATTTTTACGAGATATTACAATTCCTTCAAAGGCTTGGATTCTTTCTCTTTTACCTTCTATAATTTTAACATCTACTCTTACAGTGTCACCAACTCTAAACTCAGGTAAATCTTTTCTAATTTGTTTAGCAGTTATCTTATCGATAATATTCATAATGTCACACTCCATTTCTTATATTAATCATATACAAAAGTACATCGGATTAACAATTTCACGTGTTTAATAATACCATAAATATATATATTTTGCAACTATTTTTGTTTTCTTTTCTCAAAACCATCTAATAAAGTATCACAATATCCAAATACTTCTTCTTCTACAGTTAATCTTTCTCTTGTAATATCACTTGATCTCTTTCCCCAAGTTTTTAGATATTCTAAGCATTCTTTTAAGTGCTCTATTAAAGAATCTCTGTCACTTTCCAATCTATCTTTGGTATATTTTCTTACAGCTTTTCCTAATATGCTTTCAAATTCAACATCTTCAGTATCCATATTTGAAAGCATAGGAAACTTATCTGCATTATTGCTTCTTAACATATAACCATATTCATATCTAATTCTTGAACCAGGTACAGCATTAATTAATACAACTTTACCACTATCAATTAATTCCATTAATGAATCTTCATCATACTCTGTATCCATATCCACTTCACCATTAATTAAAACTTCATACATTCTTTTTTTCCAAATTACAACTTCTTTAGGTGTATCTCTATTTAATACTATCATATTTGGAATTGAAGTTTTTATGATACTTGCATCCTTATTATCAGTTGGTTCTTCTATATTTATTTCATATATTTCTTGCACTATTTTTAAATATTCCTCATCAGTCATTTCTGTATCAAGTAAAAAAGTTAAATCATCAATTTTACTAATTTCTCTTTTTACTAATGACTTTAAATATTCGAATGAAAAGCTATTACTAACTTCTTTTGGAAACTCCAAATCTTTTTTTAAACTAATCTTCACAACTACTACTCCTTCTATAGCTCTTAACTATACGCTTTGTAGCATAATCTTGACCATTTTTTACTGCCATGCTTATGAATTCTTTTTGTAACATTTCATAATTACCTGTAACTATTTTTACTTTGCTTTCAAAATAATCTCTTCCATCAACTGACACTAATACTTCCCTATCATGCTCTAAATTTTTATAAATGCTATATACTGCACTTTCATCATCATATGAAACTCTTATATCTTCAGGGCCATCTTCATAAAAATTATTTTTTTCTCTATATGTACCCATGTATACATATATTCCATTTGTATCCTCTAATTTTATTTCATCTCTGTGCTTTCTAAGTAATCTAACTAAAATATCTTTTTTTGTTCTTCTATCAATATATAGCCTTCTATTTGTTACTCCTTTTCTTCCTGCTATCTCTTTATTTGCCATTCTTGCTTGTGCGTTATATGCAATTTGAAATGCTTTTTCCTCTTCAAATTCTTTCTTTATTTTTTCTAATACTTCCTCTTTCATTATTTACCTCTATCTGCTTTTACCACTTTTTTCCATTACTTCTTCATAAACATATCTTCTCTTATTATTAAACTCCCTAACAACATAATCTATTTTTTTAATTATACTATTTCTATAATCTTCTCCTAATATTTTTACATATTCATTCATAAGTAAACTTTTAATTCTATCTGCTTCATCAAGTACCAAAACATCATCATCAGAATCATCTGTATCTAATACTTTCATAATTAAAATTAATAATTTTTGTACTCGTCTATCTATGTTTTTCTTAGCAACATTTTCAGAAAAACTTTGTTCAATTATCTTTAAATTTTTAACAGTTATTACATCATTTCTTTTAGCATTATTCTTAGGATTTAATGTATAACCTTTTAATTTATCTATAGATATATTACCTTTAAGAGTACTTCTAACAAGCATAAACTTCTTCATTAAATCAGGTCTTCTTTCCTTTGTTCTTTTTTTACTCTCTTCTTTACGCCACTCATCTACTTTTTTATGATCACCAGATAATAACACATCTGGAACTTTCATCCCTTCATATTCTCTTGGCTTAGTATAAGTAGGATAATCTAACATATCATTATTGAATGAATCATTTAAATGTGAACCTTCTTCTATTACACCATCTACTAATCTTACAACAGAATCAGCAATAACCATACTTGGTAATTCACCACCTGTTAATACATAATCACCTATGGATAATTCCATATCACATAACGTTCTTATTCTCTCGTCAAATCCTTCATAATGTCCACATACAAGTATTAAATGTTCTTCCTTAGAAAGATTATATGCAATCTTTTGATTATATTTGATCCCCTGTGGAGTCATAAGTATAACTTTACTATTATCTTTTTTCAAAGCTTTTACAGCGTCAAATATTGGCTGACATGCCAATACCATACCCGATCCTCCACCATAAGGAGTATCATCAACTTTTTTATGCTTATCCAATGAATAATCACGAATATTAGTTGTTTTTATATCTACTAATTTCCTATCTATCGCACTCTTTATAATTGATGTATTTAAAAATCCATCATACATTTCTGGAAATAAAGTTAATATATCTATTTTCATACTTCCTCCTACAACATATTATCTGGCAAATTCATATATATTTTTTTATTGTCAATATCTAACTTCATAATAAAATCAGTAACATATGGTACCATTTTATTATCATTTAATACAAGTATCTTGTTACTTTTAGTAACTAAAATATCAATAATATCATATTCTTTTTCTTTATATACTACTTTATAATTATATAAATCTTCATCTATAAATTCATTTATATCATTCCTATTTATATATACATTTGATCCTTTTAAATCAACAATATCATTTATATTATTAATTCCATCTAATGTAATCATATCATAGTTTTTATGCTTTCTATAATTCTTTATTATATATTCTTTATCACCAATATATATTTTAAAATTAGGTACAAATATTAAATCTTTTCTACTAAAATCACTAAGTATTCTTATCTCACCTTTAATACCATGTGTATTCACATATTTACCTATTTTTAACATAACTCACCTACCTAGTTCATAAAGAATTATACTTGTTGCTACTCCTACATTTAAACTTTCACAAAGACTATTCATTTCTATGTATATATTTTCATCACACATATCTTGTAATTCTCTTTTTACACCATTTCCTTCATTGCCCATTATTATAGCATACTTTTCTACTTTTTTCACATTTTTTAATAGTGTACCATTTTCTACATTTGTACCATATATTTTATATTTATCTTTAATACTTGGAATGAATGAAAACAAGTCTTTAGTTACAATATTAATATTAAAAATCATACCTTCAGTAGCCCTTATTACCTTTGAATTATATAAGTCAACGGTATCATTACTAAGTACTATAGTATCAACATTAAATGCTACTGCACTCCTTATTATAGTACCTAGATTACCTGGATCTTGAATATTATCTAATATTAATAATCTATTTCCTAATTCTTCTTCAACTTTCATCTTACATACACCTATTATGCTAGGAATAGAATCCAAATTACTAAGCTTTCTCATTACACTTTCAGATACTACATAACTATTCTCATAACTTGTTTCAGATAAAGAATATACTTCATTTAGCAAACCATGTTTATACGCCTCTTCTACTAAATGCTCACCTTCTACAATAAATAATCTTTTTTCTTTTCTGTACTTTTTATTATTCAATTTTGATACTTCATTAATTCTTTCATTATTGATACTTGTAATCATTCTCTCATCTCTTTTCTTATTTCTTTATAATTTGGAGAGTATTTAGACACTACATCCCAAAATGCCTTTGAATGATCAAAATGTACAAAATGAGATAATTCATGTACTATTACATAATCTAAATACTTAATATTCATTCTTATTAATTCAATATTTAAAGTAATACTATTATCTCTTCTATTATTTACACCCCAACGAGTACTCATCTTTCTTATTTTTAATTTTGGATAAGGTATTCTTTCAGTAAACATATCATAAATAACTTTAAGCCTTTCTTCAAATACAACAAATGCATAATTCTTTATATATTTATCTAACTTATTAATATCTTTAACATAAAACTTACTATTATATAACTCTGGTTTACTTTGTAATGAAAAAGATACTACATCCACTTCATTACCTAGAATCATACATTTATCATTTCTCTCTTTTTTTCTTAAAACCTTGTCTAACATAGATACAATATTACTATAATTATCAGCAATTAACTTTTCAATATATTTATTACTAACTCTTTTATTAGTGGTAACATATATTTTTAAATCCTCTTTAACTCTTATATATGTATTTTTATTATCTTTTTTAACTATTACTACTTCATATTTATTACCATTTACATCCAAATACATAAAACCACCAACAATATTGTATCAAAAAATGAAATATCTTTAAAGATATTTCATTTATATATATTATTCTGTAAATATGGATATTAAATAATTTTAATCATATAAATTCTATTCTTAACAATAAATTATTTTATTACATTTTAGAAACAAGTGGAATGAGGCCTAAAAATATTTATTAATGTAAAATTTGTTCAGTAAGCGGAAGCTTCATAACACTGCCATCAAGTTCAATAGCATATCCATTACCAGCATATGTACACGCAACATATCCACCTTCATCTACGTCACATTGAAACATACCATCTGTAGCTTGAACATATGGAATAGCCTGAGCATACACTTTTTCAATACCTAATAATTTATCAAATAATGGATTATTTAATAATGCTAATGAATCAACATCAGTACCTGTACACTTATCTTTTCCAAATACATCTGCTAAATGTTGTTTTTCATATTCATAATTATCATATTCAAAACAATTTATTTCATTATTTGTTTTTCCTTTATACTTTATACATACACTTTTTGGTGTTGAATTATCATATACTTCTTCACCCTTTGGATATCTTACAAATACATTACTATTTAAACTATTATAATCTGTTATCTGTGCATATTCATATTTAACATTTGTTACTATTCCTTTTTCTATAAGAGGACTACTAGTGCCATTTGATAAATTAGTATTAAGATCTTTTTTAATACTGAATCCTTGTGATGTTACTTTATCTGTACAAAACAATTCTTTGTCAGAATCTGTCCATATTGGTGACTCAGAGAAGAATTCCATACATTTATCATAATCTATATCATATGTTAAAGTACGTTCAGGCCATCCCAATGCATATATTACTTCTGATGATTCGCTTCTCCTACATTTCATATTATCTTTTGTACCAGTACATGTTATTCCACTGAATTTACCACCTGATGCACCTTTTAACTTAACTGTTGCTACTCCACTACTATTATATGTAATTTTACAACTTGCATAATCTTTACTTAGTTTTGCTACATCACTACATGGTATACTTGTTGCATTATAATTTTGATTTATTGTTTGTTGTGCCAAATAATCTTTCTCTGCATTTGTTGCTATTAGTTTTGCACTATCTTCAATTGTCTTTAATCTAGTAGCTTTTATTGTATCCATTATTTGTGGTATTGCTATTATTAATATTACTGCTAATATTACTATTACTGCTAATAACTCTACTAATGTGAAT
>JAEEGL010368053.1_pt1 | contig 22185 bp, 16 predicted proteins | sample 9134231 | NCBI WGS metagenome assembly JAEEGL01 (sample SAMN16246548, study PRJNA631951) | gut metagenome | biome: gut microbiome; feature: rumen; material: fiber-attached | host: Bos | place: Iran: Karaj | collected 2018-10 | reverse complement strand
ATATAGAAAAACAGAAAAAAGTGATTGAAAACGAGACAGATCAGGACAAGAAGGACTGGTATGAATTTGATTTGGGTGTGAGCGAAAGAATGCTGCAGGAAATGATTGATCATCCATATAGTATTTCTCCGGAAGCCATTCGGGAGTACCGTGAAAAAATAGAACCGTATCTGTTTCCGATCGGAGAAAGCAAATATGACAGTGAAACCTTCTATGTTGAACTGCTGGATGTAATGGAACTTCTGGGAAGTGAAGGCATCACCAATGATCTGCTCATTAAGAAACTTGATGAAATGATTGTTAAGGTAGAGATGGAATTGGGAATTTAATACTTCGCTTTGATTAATCAAAACTCCGGATAATGATATCAGATTGGAGCGCGGGAAGTGTTTCAGAAGAAATGGTCTTTGCTTTTGTTTCTTTTGCCTGGGTTGATACTATTGGTGTTATTCAGTGTTTATCCGTTCTTCAGCGGTGTTCGGTACAGTATTACTGATGGTACAAGAGCAGGGCTGTTTGTTGGACTGGATAATTATAGGACGCTATGGCAAAACCGAATGTTTTTGACGGGATTGCAGAATACAGTGTTATTGTCTGTGGTTGGGGCTCCGCTGTTGTGGCTGCTATCGTTTGCTTTTGCATTGATTCTCCAGGCAGTCGAACCACGCGGTACTGTTTTCCGTTCGGTTTCATTAATACCATATCTTGCGCCTTCCTCTGCGGTGCTGCTGATCTGGCTGGTTCTCTTTGACTTTGGAGGCCCTGTAAATCGGATCTTGCAGATGATTGGGGTGGAACGTGTGCTTTGGTTGGATAGTTCGGCACTTCGAATTCCGGTTATTCTGATGTTTATCTGGAAGAATCTTGGATTTTGTTCTGTGATATTTCTGGCATCATTGCAGAGTGTTCCGAGTTCTTTGTATGAATATGCCATATTGGAAGGTGGAGGCTTTTTTGTTAAAGCAGTAAAGGTTGCTCTGCCACATATTCTTCCGACTGCCTTTCTGGTACTGGTATTATGCTGGATTAACGCGTTCAGCATCTTTAAGGAAGTATATATTATCGCAGGCGCGTATCCGGATTTGTCGGTATACACTTTACAGCATTATATGAATAATATGTTTTCCCGTTTTGAGTTTCAAATGGTAACCTCAGCAGCATACAGTTTCACAATTATTGTAACAGCACTTTTCGGTGTCTTGTTTCTTTTGCAGCGACGCGCGATTATGTCAGCAGAATAGGAGTATATATGAAAAAACACCATCATCTGGCTTTGACTTTGCTGGCAATTGTTGCGGGTTTACTTATTCTGCCGATCATTTTGCCGATTTTATATTCATTTTTTTCTCCGGAGGAAATCAGTAATTTTTTGGCTTCGAGGGAACGCTATGATGAACGATTTATGGAAATAAAACTGGCTCCCCGTATGTTTTCACTGGATCAGTATTGGACGGTAATGATAGAAGATATCCGTATTCTTCGTTATTATTTTAATTCTGCTATTTATACATTGATGATTCTCGCCGGCCAGACGATGATCATTCCTGCCCTGGCTTATGCGATTTCGCGATTCCGTTTTCCCGGGCGGGATATTCTTTCCTTCCTGATTGTTATTCTGCTTATTTTACCGTTCCAGGTAACAATGATTCCATCTGCAATGATGATGCGTAATCTGGGTTTGATGGATACATTTTGGTCGCTGATTCTTCCGGCACTTGCTTCACCGTTCTATGTTTTCCTGATTCGCCAGAATATGATTGCGATTCCGGACGAATTATTTGAAGCAGCACAAATCGATGGCGCAGGTCCTATCCGATGCTTTTTTCATATTGCCCTTCCGGTGTCCAGGGCAATCCTTGGTGCAGCAGCAGCGCTTTCTTTTGCCGATTGCTGGAATATGGTCGATCAACCGTTGATTTTTCTTCCAAACCAGGAAAAACTGCATCCGCTTTCTGTCGCGTTTAACCAGTTGTCAAAAGAATCAACAGGCATAGAATTTGCGGGAGCAGCACTTTTTATACTGCCGGCACTTTTGATCTATGTGTTTTTTCAGGATGATATTTTGACCGGCATCCAAATATCGGATTTGAGGTAAGGGAGGATCTTTGATGAAAAGGAAAGCCCTAAAAGGGATGATAATCCTGTTGATCGTTTTACTGGTGTGTTTTTTTTTCTCGGGAACGATTAAAACACTGATTACCGCAAAGGTGAAGCTGACTTTTACAGAGGAAGGCGTATTAAAGGACCAGATTCCATTGACCGGATACCTTGTTTTTCCAGAAACAGAGAGAATTATGGCGGATAATGTACCTGACGGGGTTTGCTATACAATAACGAAAGTCTGTATCCATAAGGGAAGCTATGTGGAAAAAGGTGATCTTCTGTTTGAAACTGAAATTCCGGGAATTAAGGATCTTTTATCTGCGCAGGAGAATAATTATAACGATGCGGAGAAAGAACTTGTGGACCTGAACAGAAAGTATTCTGGATTGCTGTTTTCATATGCAGACCAGCGATGGATTGATACATACGATGCTTATTTGTTTGCTGTTGAGGAAAGACACAAAGCCTTGGTAGCACTTGAAGTGGCAGCGGGCCTGATGAATGTAAAACTTGTTGAAGGAAAAATCCCTGAAGATACAAAAGAAAAAACACTTCTTGATGCACAACTTATTATGGACGAAGCTGACGCAAGAGCAGAAGAAGCAAAGTCTGCTATGGACAAAGCTTTTCGCCGGGGAATAAGTGATGACGTATATGATTATACCATGCAGACAAGGACGTGCATGAAGAGAATGAACCTTGCGCATGAAGAACTTGTTTCTCTGCAGACTGCATACGAGGTAATAAAAGAAGTCCGGGCTCCGCATACAGGATATATTGTTGATGTTTTTATTGGTTTGGGAGATCAATGGGATGGTCGAACTGCTGCCATGACAATCAGCAGCGAGAATTCAGGATGCGTGCTTCGCGCGGATATCAGTCATGTCACACGTACCCTGAATATTGGTTTAAAGGCTATGATCCAAACATATTCCGGAAGCAGCATTAAATCTTATGTTTCGGATGTTGGATATGATGCTCTTGGAAATCCCACAGTGGATATTCCAATTGAGCAGAATGATCTGAGTAGGGTGAATACTGTAAACAAGCTGATGCGGGATGGCACAGGAATTGACATCATTTATGTGTCAGATGAAGAGATGTGTTTGCTGCCATCATCCGCAATCCGGTGGGGAGAATCCGGAGCATATGTTTATATCCCGATTGAGGCCACTGACTTTTTCGGGAGTGATATTTACAAGATTAAAAAGAAAACGGTTACGGTTCTTGACGAAGCCGGTGGAATTACAGCCTTGTCAATGGATACTTATGTTGGATCTGCAGTTTATATGGAAGATCGGGATATAGGTGACGGAGTGGAAGTGATGGAGTATGAATAAACAGAAGAAATGGACATCTGTTATAGTAGCGCTCCTTCTTCTTGCAGGGCTTGTTATGACGGTCTTTGGAATATTACTTGTCTATTCCGGATGGGATTTTTTACAGTATATTCAGTCAGTTGACAGTAGTGAAGATGGCCTGTACACACAGTACGGAAGGTTTGAAGATGTCAGAAAAGAACTATCATCATTAACCGGTGGAAATAGCATTTCAGTCAGAAGCTGGAATGTTCCGATTGGTACAGACAATGGTGAAAGTTTTGTAACAGTATACGGTACAGATAAATATTATTTTGGGTTATACCATGAAACACTCATAGAAGGCAGAATGCCGTCAGACCGGGATATCAGAGAAGCAAGGAAAGTTATTGTGATTGATCAGGAACTTGCTTATCATTTGTTTCCTGCTGCGGATGCTATAGGTCATAACTTGAGAATGGGGAAAACGGAGTGGACTGTTGTTGGGCTGGTTCAGACTGTTCCGCGGTTCGGGGAAGCGAACCATACTGTGGTCTTTGTTCCTATAACAACACTTTTTAATGGAGTACTTGAACCGCAGACTATGGAGATTCACTTGCGCAGGGACAGGAATACACCGACAGCTGTTTTAAAGAATGAAATAATAGATAAGATCGGCGAAGGGACCTGGATAGACCTGGCAGTAAAAAAAGTATCGGCAATGATGCCTATACGATTGATTATGGTAATCCTGCTGGGTTATTTGATTTGTGTGGTACTAAAAAAGATGGTTTGTTATTTAAAGAAACAGTATTTAGTTTACAGAGAGCTGCTTCAGGAAAAATACGCCAGACAATTGATTGGATGGCTCATCGGCCGGCTTTTCATTTTGCTTCTGGGTTGTGTGGCTGTAAGCAGTTTTATAATGGCTGCTGTTTACCTGATCAGGCAAGTGATATTTATTTTTCCTGAGTGGATCCCTGAGAAACCGTTCAGCTTACCATCATATATCAGTCGCTTTTGGTCGATTAACCAAGCAGAATCGGTCGGAATAGTATATCAGAGCCGGGGTCAAAGTATGATAAAACTGAGTTCATGGCTGATTCGTATGGGATGTATGTGCCTGACAGGTTGGTGGTTTATACACACAACACATTGTGCAAACAAAAACTGACCGGAAAGCTGTTAAGGGAATAAGAGAATGAACACAGGAAAAGTGAAGCAAATCCTGCAAATGGTATATGGTTGTTACTGGCAATGGCAATACTCGACCGCAACGCCAGATGTTTTATTTCGGAAATAAACGTGTATATTTCCTTATGCATCAAGGAAGAAACGGGGGTTGGGATCATTACTGGAGGAGAGATCAGATTATGCATGCATATGGAGCCATTCGTAAAACTTACAGACGATAGTATGAGAGTATGAGGAAAACGGGCGGTGGTGGCTCACAGAGGAAAAGATGCAGATTTTCCGCGAACTGAACCGGGATGTATACTTCAGTGACTATAACGCGATCCGGGATATATACGCGGAGAATCCAGCCTTCTTTGATGAAGTGAGAGAAAAAACACTTCCGGAGTTTATGGCCGCTCTTGACAACAAGATCAGAATGATCTGCCTGGAGAGAGGAAACAGGTAAAAAGGAGAAAGAGAATGAGATTCGGAAAAATACGACGGATTCTGGGAAACGGTTTATGCCTGTTGGCGGTGACGGCTGTAGGATGGGGCACGGCTTTTGCGGAGGATGGCGGGAAGGAAATCAATATTCCGGCGGATGCCTGTTCCGGGACGGAGCGTACCGCGGGCCTGACCTATGAGGGACGGGTCGTTGACTTCACGGAACGGGATGTATTTACTGCACTGGAACTGCCGCCGAGAGATGAATGGAATGTTGTGCATCAGATGACGCGGAAGGCCAGATATGAGAACGAAGCCGGCGATTCCATCAACGTGTCGCAGGGCAGAGTTTTCTATACCAGGGGGAATGCTTCAAAGGATATTGACCGGCTGTTCTCGCAGCTGATGTCCGACCTGAGCTGCGTGAACAACAACCAGCTGTATTGCAAGGAACTGTTTGACCTGTCACAGAACCGTGAACAGGGGATGCCGGTTGCTTCCGTCCGGGACGAACAAACCCAGCGGAACTGCGCGCATGCCGATCATGTGCTGAAGCGGCTGGTGCCGGACCAGGATACCTGCCTGCTGAACGTTTTTGAAAAGTCCGGGGACGGGAAGGATTATACCTGCCTGGTGTTCGGCTTCCGGCTGGACGGCCTTCCGGTTTACGGATACAACGAGAACTTGCTGAACATCATTAATCCGGATGAAACAGAAAGCGCTGTGCGGGAACTGGCGGTCCTGATCTATGACCGGGAAGGGCTGGCAGGGGTAGAGATCGAGGATATCATGACGACGGAAGCATCCGGGGAAGTTCCGCTGATGCCTTTCGACAAGGCAGCAGAGAAACTGAACATACGCCTTTCGGAACATCCGGAGATCAGCTATACGGTGCGCCAGTGCTGGCTGTCCGAGGTGCCGCTGGGGGATTTCTCACGCCAGCCGCTGGAATTTACACCCTGCTGGAATTTCTTCCTGACTTGGGAAGAAGACGGTGAGACCTGGTGCGCGACACCCCGGGTCAACGCCGTGACGGGCGAAGTACTGTGGTGGTAGGGGAAACAAATTTCCAAAAACCCCCGGGACGTTGATTTGACAGGGTAGAAGGCCTGTGTTACGATGATAATAAGTATGTACATGCTGGCCGGATCCGGAGGAAAGTATACAAAAAACAAAGAAAATACTCCGGCAATCGAGCTCAAACCGGTAACTGAAGCGTCTATATACTATGGGGGCATTATGTACGGGGGGAAAGGTATGAGAAAATTCCTGCTGAGGATCGGAGCATTCCTGGCTGCGGCAGCCGTCCTGGCGACCGGCAGCTTCGCGCTGGCCGGGGGGTCGGGCTCGAAATCAAAGGACTCCGATACTTTTGTGATAAAGAACAAAGTGCTGGTTTCCTGCAGCGACAAAAACGCGGAGAAACTGACGGTTCCGGACGGCGTTAAGGAGATCGGGGACAAGGCATTCTCCGGATTTAAGAAGCTGAAAACCGTGACCCTGCCGGACTCGGTGCAGAAGATCGGGAAGAAAGCCTTCGCCGAATGCACCAAGCTGGAGAAGGTCAGGATTTCCAAGACTTCAAAGCTGAAGGAAATCGGGAAACAGGCGTTCCTGAACTGCAAAAAGCTGAACACCGGCTTCGTGCCCAAGAACGCGAAGGTGGCGAAGGACGCCTTTGAAGGTGCCGGTACGAAAAAAACCACACCGAAGCCATCTTCCAAACCGACACCTACGCCGACGCCGAAGCCGACGGTTAACCCGGATGACTGGGTGATCAAGGACAAGGTGCTGGTGGAATGCAAGAGCAACGCGAGGTCGCTGACGGTTCCGGACGGCGTGAGGGAGATCGGGGAAAAGGCGTTCTACGGGAAGAAAAACCTGAAAACCGTAACCCTGCCGGATTCGGTGCGGAAGATCGGGAAGAGGGCTTTCGCGGAATGTGAAATCCTGTCGAGGGTAAAGCTCGGCAAGAAGTCCAAGCTGGAGGAAATCGGAAAGCTGGCGTTCCTGAACTGCCCGAACCTGCATACCAACTTCGTGCCTGACGGCGTGAAAGTGGCGAAGGACGCCTTTGAAGGCGCCGGAACCAATGTGCCGACTCCCACGCCGAAACCGGTCACGCCGCACTACGGCGGGGGCGGAGGCGGTTCGGGATCCCATATTCCCCACAGCAAGGGAACAGGAGAGGCCGGCCCGGATTACGACCTGCTGGAGATCAATGAGCTGGCGTTATCCACCGAGGCTATGAACCAGCTGACGCTGGGCGGGGAAATCCTGGCGCTGACCCTGAACGGCACCGAAACCGGGGAAGCCGGAGACAGCTTCACGGTTTCCGGAAAGACCTGGGACCGGGAAGAGCCGGAAGAGGATCCGGAGGAAGAAACGGAAGAGGAACAGGAAGCGGCGCCGGAAGAAGGACAGGAAGAGGGTCCCACCGATACCCTGGTCCTGACCGCGGAAGACGGGGAAAAGCAGAACGTCTGGAACCTGAACGGCGAAGTGCTGCGCCGGATGAACAAGAGCGGAATCCGCTACCTGGTGTTCAGGAGCGGGGACCAGATCGCGGCGCTGGAGACGGAAGGTTTCCTGGCCGGCTGGAAATATGACGGAATCAAGGGCCGCGGGGTCGCAAACCGGCGGTTTGAATACACGGTAACCATGGATGGCAGCCTGCCTGCCCAGTGGCGGGTTTCCGTTGAAGGGGAGACCTACGAACTGTCAACGGACGAGCATGCGGGAATCTATATGACGGGAGTCTACAGCGGTTCCGCGGAGGCGCTGGACGAACCGTGCGGCAATCTGTTTACAAAAGACTGAAAGGAACGGTGGACAGGATGAAAAAGGTATTCGCGATGCTGATGGCTCTGGTGCTGGTCCTGGGCGGAACGGCCCTGGCCGAGACAGAACTGACCTATGAGGGGAAAGTGGTTGCCGGGGAAACCGTTCCGGTGGCCGCTCCTTTCGGCGGACGCCTGGGTGAAGTGCCGCTGCGGGACGGCGACCCGATCCGGGAAGGCGACAAGCTGGCGACCATTACGACGACACTGGAATACGCGCCGGTGGAAGGAACCATCGCCGGCCTGTATATCCAGGAGGGCGACTCCACGGAAAGCGTGGTGGAGCGCTACAACGCGGCGCTGTATATTGAGCCCACCCGCAAGTATGCCGTGGAGGCCACCAGCGAGAAGGCCTTCAACAGCAGCGAGAATTATTTCCTCCACCGGGGCGAGCGGGTCTACATGGCCTGCGTTTCCGACGGAACCCACAAGGGCACCGGCATCATCACCGACCTCACGGAGAACGGTTACAAAATTGAAGTGACCGGCGGTGAGTTTGTCCTGGAGGAAAAGGTTTACGTATACCGCTCCGAAGACCTGTCCAAGGAAAGCCGCCTGGGCAAGGGCAAGGTCACACGGACCGCAGCGGTGGCCGTGAAGGGCAGCGGCAGCGTACTGAAGCTGCATGTGCAGAACGGCGACTTTGTGGAACGGGGCGAAGTCCTGTTTGAGACGGTGACCGGTACGCTGGACGGATATTACGCGCCGGACAACAACGTCAAGAGCCCGGTGACCGGTATTGTCTCCAAGATGGAGAAGAACCGGGGCGACAGCGTTGAGAAGGGCGAGACCCTGGCGCGGATCGTGCCTGCCGAAAGCTTCGAGGTGGAGTTTGAGGTGCCTGAAGAGGAAATGTTCAGCCTGGAGGAAGGGCAGAACGTGACCATGGAACTGCGCTGGGACAACACGGCGGAGAAAACCTATACCGGCAAGATCATCTCGATTTCCCACCAGAACGAGGATCCGAAGGAAGGTTCCGACAAGAAGGTTTACAAGGCATACGCCTCTTTCACGCCGGATGAGCGGATCCGCCTGGGCATGACTATGTATATCTACGTCCTGGGAAAGGACGAACCGGCGGAAACAGAGCCGGACCTTGACGCAGAACTGGCTGAGGAACCGTAAAAATGAAAAAAACGACCGGGAAGAGATTCGCCCTGTGTTTCCTGGCAGCGGCGCTGTGCCTGTGCGCCTGCGCACCGGCGTCCGCGTCGGCCGGAAACCGGATCCTGCTGCACGCGTCAGAAGAGGACGGGGCGGAGTTTTCCCATATTGAAACTGTATTCAGGACCGATGACGGCTTCTGCGTCATCTGTTACAGTGAGGGAACAAGGTATCTCCTGCGGTACGCGGATTCCTTCAGCGAACCGGAAAGGTTCGTATTTGAGGAAGAAGGGGAAGAAGAGTATATTCCTGCCGCGTACCAGGCAGAGACCGCGGATTTTCCGGAAGAAGAACCGGAAGAGGACGAGGAGGACCCGGATGACGGATTCCTGCTGTCCGGCGGTCCCCGCGCGGGCGAGACATATGACGGTACAGGCACGGACGGCGGGGAATATTATGATATCAGCCGCGAGACTGCCGCCTGGTTCAGCCGGGGAAATGAAATCTTTGCCCTGGAATACACGGATGCATCGGGAGAGACTGGAAGCAGGATCGACAGCGTATCGGCCAGGCGCGTGAGACTGGCTGACGGAACGGCAAAGACGGAGGACTGCGGCCTGCCGGAACTGGATGCCGCGTACCTGGTTTCCGACTGGGGCGGTTACCAGTCCTTCAACGGATGCGAGAGTGTATTCTGCGCCGGGGACCGGCTGGTGGTGACAAACTACGACAACAGCGTAAAGAAACTGCTGATCTTTGACCTGGAGGACGGATCCTGCAGGGATACGGAGCCGGGTGATTCCGCTGAAATTATTCCGGGACCGGACGGATCCATCCTGGCCGTCCGGTATGAGGGAAGACCCGGCAATATGAAGGCTGTGGTCAGCCGGCTGGATCCTGCCGGCGGGAAAGAACAGCGGATGGCGGAGATCAGCGGCGTGGATGAGAGCGGGGTCAGCCCCTGCTATGATAATGAGAATCATATCCTGTATTACCTGAATAAAGGGCAGCTGTGGAAGATGCCGGACGGGAAGCAGGCTGAAGCGGTAAGCGAATGCTATGAACATGACTGCGGCGCCGTGCTTCTGCCGGACGGCTGTATCCTGCTGTGGAACAATGAAAACGTGACGGCCGTGAGCACCGACCCCGCGCAGGACAGCGGAGTCACGCTGCGGGTGTACAACAACACCGGAATGGACAACATCCTGGCCAAAGCGGTTTATGAAATGGGCCGCGCGCGGGGGGACGTTTCCGTGGACCTGCGGCAGGATATGAACGTCAACAATAATGATATCCTGACGTCCATGCTGAAACGTGACGCTTATACGGACATTTATGTGAAGCAGTACGACACCGGGGATTTCAGGGCGCTGCGAAACCGGGACTACCTGGCGGACCTGGGCAGCAACCAGCAGATTGCCGAAATGACCGGCCGGATGTATCCCTGGCTGCAGGACGCGGTGAAGCGGGACGGGAAGATTATCGCGGTACCCGTTGCCCTGTATGGGGCATCGGTGAATATTAACCCACACGCCTGGCATATGCTGGGCGGAACAGAAGAGGAACTGCCCCGGACCTGGGAACAGTTCTTTGACTGGCTTGGATCACTGCCGGAACGGCTGGAAGGAACGGACGCGGCGGTGACGGGCGGCTATACAAGCGTCCGGGATTTCCGTTCCCAGCTGCTTAACTGCCTGCTGACCGCCTACCAGGTCCGGCTGGACAGCACGGAAGGGGAATATACCTTCAACACACCGCTGCTGCGGAACCTGGTGAAGCGGGCCTGTGAAACGGATTACCGCGCGCTGGGGATTCCCGATACAGAGGAATATGTTGAGGGGGAAGCGCTGCTGTCTTTCGGGAACTTCAGCGGAATCGGCAGTATCGGGACGAATGTTCCGCTGGCCCTGGCCCTGGAGGAAGGGGAAACCCCGTATGTCCCGGTATCACTGGCGGCGGTGTTTGTGAATCCCTATTCGGAGCATCCGGAGGAAGCGAAGGAATTCCTCGCGGTGATCCTGAAATCGCTGGATCCGTACCAGCAGTATTCGCTGTTCGCAGACAGGACGGAACCGGTGAAGAATCCGAACGGCGGTGATCCGGAGGCTGCCGAAGAACGCGTCAGTGAGATCCGGAAGGAATATGAGGCGGCCGAAGGCGAAGAAAAGGTGACCCTGGAAGAAGTACTCCGGATCGCGGAGGAAAACCTGCAGGATATCCTGGATGACCGATGGAGGATCAGCCCGGAGGATATCGCGCAGTACCGGACAAGCCAGGCGGCTTTCCGGGTGCTGGACCACCTGTTCCTGCGGGACCTGGTCGGCACAGGCGGAGACGCGGAAGCATTGGAAGCCTACGAACTGCTGTTCTACGGAAACGGCACAACCGACGCGGAGAAAGCGCTGGAAGCGGTGGACAAAAAACTCAGGATGAAGAACCTGGAAGGAAACTGACCCATACAAAAGAAAAAACTGACGGAGGAACCCTGGAATGAAGAGAGTGAAACTGAAATCGGTAATTCTGTGGACCCTGGCGATGATTCTTTGTGTGACGGCCTGCGGGCCGGCGTTTGCGGCGGCGGGTGACCGCGTGGTTTACCGCCTGAAGGCTGAAGACGACGGAATGAATTCCGCCAGTATCGGCGGCGCGTGGAGGATCGGGGACGGATTCTGCGTGCAGGTAAGGGAAGACGGACAGGAAAAAATCCTGCGGTACAAGGACCGCCAGAGCGAGCCGGAAACTTTCGTCCTGGAACAGCCGGATTATTCCAGCTGGTGGGAAAACCCCGAACTGTATTTAGGCAACGGAACGGAAGAAACGGAACCCGAGGCGTCTCCTGAACCGGCGGCTCCGGAAGGCGAAGCCGGCGCAGATGAGGAAGAAGACGAAGAGGATGATGAGGACAGCTTCCTGGTCACTGCCCCGAAAGAACAGGATAAGAAGGAAGAACAGGAAGAGGAAAATATTGACACTTCGTACCTGAACTATGTGTTCAGCTGGAAAGACGAGCTGTACAGCCTGAGCGAGAACTCGAAATATGACATGGAGGCGAACCGCTCTTATATTGACAGCATTTCCATCACACACGTAAAGCTGGAGGACGGAAAGGTCATCCTGGAGCCCAGCGGCCTGCCGAAACTGGATCCCACGTACCTGGTCCACCATGAGCCGGACTGGGACTACATGAACTATATCAATTATTTGTTCACTACGGGCAAATACCTGGTGGGACAGTACTATGGAGAACAGGGACAGGTGACGTTCATTATTGACCTGACGGACGGTTCCGCCAGGGACATGGATACGGGGTACGACACGGTGTTCCCGGGACCGGACGGAACCGTGCTCCTGCCCATGATGCAGGAGGGTGAAGACAATAAGCCGGCTGCCGCAATCCGGAAGATCAACCTGGAAACCATGGAAGAGGAACAGCTGGCTACTGTCAGCAACTTCGCCGGTTACCAGATGAAGATGTGCTATGACGAAGCGAACAATACGCTGTACTACCTGGACAGCGGACGGCTGTGGGCCATGCCGGACATGGATCCGGAAAAAGCGGCGGCCGTGAACGACTGCTCGGAAAGCGATATGACCATGACGATGCTGCCGGACGGCTATATCCTGCTGCATAATTACAAGTCGGTCATGATCAAGGGCACCGATCCCAGCCAGCAGGCCGGAATCACCCTGAACATCCTCAACGGAAGCTACAACGATGAGGACATCAACGAAGCTGTTTTCGAGATGGGGAACGCCCGGAGCGACGTTTCGGTGATCCTGAAGCAGCGGGAATGGAACGACAAAACGGATATCCTGCAGCTGATGATGAACCGGGACGCCCAGACGGACATTTACATCCTGGAATACAAAGGAAATGAATTCAAAGCGCTGCGGAACCGGGACTACCTGACGGACCTGAGCGGCAACGCCCAGATTGCCGGTTATGTGGAACGGATGTATCCGTACCTGCGGGACGCCCTGAAGAAGGACGGAAAGATTACCGCGATCCCCCTGGAATACTCCACAACGGGAATCACCATCAATCCTACTGTGTGGAAAGCGATCGGAGGCACAGAGGAGCAGCTTCCCCAAACCTGGAACCAGTTCTTTGACTGGCTCCCGGAGATGAAAAAGCGGCTGGAAGGAACGGATTATGTGCTGATGGACGACTATATGTCCATCAGCCAGTTCCGCGGACAGATGGTCCAGTCCATCCTTGCCGATTACCAGGTGATGATGGACAGCAAGGGCGAGGCTTATTCCTTCAATACGCCGATGCTGAAGGACGTGCTGACACGTGTGGCGGAACTGGATTACGAGGCGCTGGGCCTCCAGGAAGACGTTGATTTCAACACCATTACGGAATGGCATCAGCCGCTGCTGGACAGCATGGATTACAGGGGCTTCTACGCATACTCCGAAGCGATTCCGCTGCCCCTGAGCTTCAGCGAAGAGGAGTCCGCCATCATTCCGGTTGAGTTTTACGCGGCATTTGTGAATCCCTATTCCGAGCATCTGGAAGAGGCGAAGGAACTGCTGGCGATGATCCTGAAGAGCCAGAATATCTATACGCAGTACACCCTGTATGCCGACAAGACGGAAGCCATCGAACGTTCCGATGCAAACAAGCAGCGTGAAGACCACGAAAAAGAGATGAAAGCGCTTCAGGAGATGCTTGAAAAGGCTGAAGACGCGGAAGAAAAGACCAGCCTTGAAGAGTGGATCCGCAGCAATGAAAAATACTGGGAGGAGAACGGCGAGCGCTACCTGTGGGTGATCGGCCAGGACAAGATTGATACTTACCAGAAGTGCCTGCCGGCCTTCCGGGTACAGGAATATGATATCTTCAACGACCTGTGGGGCGACTATGAAAACCAGGAATACCAGAAAATCCAGGCCGGCCTCTACGGATACACCTACGGAAAGAACGAGGAGAAGGTCAGCCTTGAGGAAGCCCTGAGCCTGATCGACCAGAAGATCCAGATGAAGCGGCTGGAAGGAAACTGACCGGCCCGGAGCGGAATAATACGGAGGAACCAGAGCAAATGATGAAACTGAACGGAAGAAAAGTAATCCTGTGGATCATGGCAGTGATCCTGTGCGTGACGGCCTGCGGAGCCGCGTCCGCCTCCACCGGGGACCGGGTGATATACCGGACAGCGAACGGTGAGGAAGGATACGCCGAGGACTGGATTGAAGGCGCGTGGAAGAGCGGCGACTACTATTTCGTGGTACTCAGCGGGCAGGACCAGGCGATCCTGCGGTACAGGGATCTCCAGGCTGAACCGGAGAAATTTGTGCTGAAATACGATTATAATTCCCTGCTGCTTGCCGGAATTGATATGCAGGCTGAAGAGGGAACCCCCGCGGCCCCGGAACAGCAGGCAGCCGCCCCGGCGGAGGAAGAAGAGGAAGACGAGGACGACGATGAGGACAGTTTCCTGGTCACACCGGCCGGGAAAGAGGACGGGAAGGCGGAGGAAGCTGAAGAGGACAACGAGCCGACCCGGTATGTATACAACTGGTTCGCCCGGAACGGGGAAATGTACGGCCTGGCGCCCAGGAACAAAACCGATGAAGCGGGACGGGCAACCGTCGAAAACATCGCGATCCTCCACGCGAAACTGGAGGACGGGAAGATTACCCTGGAGAGCAGCGGCCTGCCGGACCTGGAATCCGAGCAGGTGGTTGACAGCTGGGATAACAATGAGTACTTCAATGGAATGAACAGGCTGGTGAACACCGGCGATTACCTGGCAGGTATCAGCTACGGCAGCAACGGACAGAAGCTGGCTGTTTTTGACCTGCGGGACGGCTCCTGCCGGACGGTTGAATTCACGGGCGAAGTGAACGCCGAGGTTTCGCTGAACGCGGACGGCACCATCCTGGTTGCCCGGGGAAAATGGGCCCAGGATTACAACACGGCGGATATCGAGTTCAGCCGGCTGAATCCTGAGGACCTGAGCGAGGAGCCTGTGGGCAAGCTGACGGGAATGAAGGACAGCCAGGTGGGCGCCTGCTATGACGCGGAAAAGAACACCCTGTATTATGTGAACGGCGGACAGCTGTGGGCGATGCCGGATATGGACCAGTCCAAAGCGGAAGCCGTGAATGAATGCGCGGAGTCCTATCCGACCGCCATGGTCCTGCCGGACGGCATGATCCTGCTGACCTCCAACAGGACGGTAATGCTCCGGAATCCCAACCCGGGAGAACGCAGCGGCATTACGCTGCGGGTTTCCGACCGGTGCGGCAGCGACGCCATCAGCGAAGCCGTCTTTGAGATGGGGAACGACCGGGGCGACGTTTCGGTGATCCTGCAGCAGGACTGGGGCGACAGCAGCGACCTGCTGCAGTCGATGATGAACCGGGACGGATACACGGACGTCTATTTCGTGCGGTATGACAGCAACGATTTCCGGGCGCTGCGGAAACGCGGCTTTGTGACGGACCTGGCCGGCAACGCGCAGATCGCCGCGAACGTGGAACGGATGTATCCCTGGGCGCAGGAAGCCCTGAAGAAGGACGGAAAAATCATCGCGGTTCCCGTTATGTCCTATACGGATTCAATGAATATCAACCTGACGGAGTGGAAAAAGGCCGGCGGCACGGAGGAAGAGCTTCCCAAAACCTGGGACCAGTTCTTGGACTGGGTGGAATCCATGCCGAAACGCCTGGAAGGAAAGGACGTTGTGCTGGCGGAGAAATACCTGAACCGGACGTTCTTCCGCTCCATGATCGCCCAGGCCATCGTCAGCCAGTACCAGGTGATGATGGATTACAAGGGCGGGGATTATTCCTTCAACACCCCGGTGCTGAGCGGCCTGCTCACGCGCCTGGCAAACCTGGACTACGAGGCGCTGGGCATTCCGGAAGAAGTGAATTATGACGAGGATGACGGCGGGGAAAGCGAATGGCGCGATCCGCTGCTGAACAGCTACGGATATAACGGCTACAACAGCAGCGAGGAATATTACCCGCTGGTCCTGGGCTTCACGGAAGAGGATACGCCGGTGCTCCCGATGTCGCTGTATGTAGGCTTCGTGAATCCTTTCTCCGAGCATCCGGAGGAAGCGGCGGAGCTGCTGGCCCTGGTCATGAAGCACGAGGATATTTACACCCAGTACGGCCTCTACACTGACAAAACAGAGCCGGTGGAGCGTTCGGACGCCGATGAGCAGCGGAAGCGGGTCAGGGACGAACTGGAAGCCCTGAAGACGGCGCTGGAGAAAGCCGACAGCGAACACAAGGCCGAGATTGAGGAAAGAATCCGTGATACGGAAAAGTACATGGAGGATATGGAACGCTGGATGTGGATGATCAGCCGGGAAAAGGTGGAAAGCTACCAGAAGATCCAGGCTTACCTGAAGGTCCAGGATTACGTCCTCTTTGACGACCTGTACGGCTATGACAGCGACGATCCCGAAGAGGGAAAGAATGAACGCAATAAGATTATCAAGGGCCTCTTCGGATACGACGAAGATGAAGAGGAAGGCGGCGTCAAGGCCGGAAACGTCAGCATTGAAGAAGCGCTGGACCTGATTGACCAGAAGATCCAGATGAAACGCAAGGAAGGGAACTGATCCTTTTTGTACAAGAAACTGAGACAGGCATGGCCATTCCTGCTGCCGGGTCTGGCCGGCCTGCTGATATTCTACGGCATCCCCTTTGTGGGCGGCGTCTGGTTCAGCGTGACGGACGGTACGGTGAAGAACAGTTTTGTCGGCATCGACAATTACGTGACCGTCTGGAATAACGTGATGTTCCAGCTGGGCCTGAGGAATACGATGGAGCTGTCGCTGATCTGCGCTCCGCTCCTGTTTATTCTGTCCTTTGTGCTGGCGGCGGGTCTGCACCGGATCCGCCCCGCCGGCGGCTTTTTCCGTTCCGGGGTGCTGATGCCCTACCTGATGCCCTCCTCGGCAATCCTGATCATCTGGCTGCTGTGGTTCGACTACGGCGGACCGGTGAACCGGCTGCTGACGCTGCTGGGCGGGAGCCGGGTGAACTGGCTGAACGGTGTGGAACTCCGGGTACCGGTTATCCTGATGTTCCTGTGGAAGAACCTGGGCTTCTGCCTGGTGATTTTCCTGTCCGCGCTGCAGTCCATCCCGGAATCCCTGTATGAATACGCGACGCTGGAAGGCGCTTCCTTCATGAAGCAGACCTTCTCGATTACCCTTCCGCTGGTGATCCCGTCCGCCTTCCTGGTGGCGATCATGAGCTTTGTATCCGCTTTCCGGATTTTCAAAGAAGTGTATTTTATTGCCGGCGCCTATCCCAAGGATCCGCTTTATACGCTGCAGAACTATATGAACAACATGTACAACAACCTGAACTACCAGAACGTGACGACGGCGGCCTATATTTTCGCCGTGATCGTGTTTGTGCTGTTCGGGCTGCTGTTCCTGAGCCAGCGGAAAGCGCTGAAGCGGCTGGGAGGTGAATGACGAATGAGAAACCCAAAAAGCCTCCGGATCTGGCTTGCCCGGATCTTCCTGACGCTGCTGGCGGTGATTATCCTGCTGCCGATGGTGCAGACCTTCCTGTATTCCTTCTCCTCCACCAAGGAGATGGTCAGCCTGATGGATACCCGGGACAACATGGACCCGAAGGAATGGATGGATCCGCACCTTTCGCCCCACGTGTTTTCCCTGGGACAGTACGAGCAGGTGCTGATCAAGGACAGCACGATCCTGCACTACTTTACGAATTCGGTCATGTACGCCGCGGCCATCCTGCTGGGTCAGACGCTGGTGATTCCCGCCCTGGCCTTCGGACTGAGCAAATTCAAGTTCCGCGGGCGGGAAACCCTGTTCTTCATGATCGTGATGCTGATGCTGCTGCCCTTCCAGGTGACGATGGTCCCGAACGTGCTGACCCTGCGCGTGATGGGACTGCTGAACACAGCTTGGGCGGTGATCCTGCCGATGATCTTCGCGCCGTTCTTCATCTTCCTGCTGCGCCAGTATATGATCGCGCTGCCGGATGAACTGCTGGAGGCGGCCTCCATGGACGGCGCCGGCCCCTTCCGCTCCTTCCTGCGGATTGTACTGCCGGTCTGCCGGCCGGTGCTGGGCGCGGCAGCGGCGCTCTCCTTCGCGGAAAGCTGGAACCTGGTGGAACAGCCGATTACCTACCTGACGACGAAACAGTCGCTGATGCCCCTGTCCACCATGTTCAACCAGCTGACGAAATCCCCGAAGGGGTACGAGTTCGCCGGCGCGGCACTGTACATCCTTCCGGCACTGCTGATTTACCTGTTCTTCCAGGAGGACATCCTGGCCGGAATCCAGCTGACGGAAATGAAATAATAAAGGCGAGCCTGAGAGGCGGAAAGGTCTGGTTGGGATATGCAATTAAAGAAATTTGCCCTGCGGGGTATGATCGTTCTGGCCGTGGTGGTCACGCTGTGCATCCTGTTCTCCGGTACGCTGCGGACACTGACGACGGCCAAGGTGCAGTACGCGCCCAAAAAGATGGGGAAGATCGAGCAGTCGGTTGAACTCACCGGTACGGTGGTGTTCCCGAAACAGGAATCGCCGATTACCATCAAGGTTCCGGACGGCTTCACCCTGAACGTGACCAAGGTTCACGTGGTCAAAGGCCAGAAGGTGAAGGCGGACGACGAGCTGATCACTACGGAAATCGCCGGAGTGGAAGACAAGCTGACGGAACTGCAGAACAGTTATGACGAAGCCCGGGCTGAGCTGGATGAGTGGCAGCGGAAGAACGGCGATATCCGCCTGAGCCGCGGCGAGCAGATGTGGGTGGACGCCTACAACGCCGCCCGGGACGCGGAGAGGGCCGAGCTGGAGGTCCGGCTTTCCCTGATGACGGAACTGGGCGTTTCGAAATCCAGCAAGCTGACGGAAAAAAACGTCAGCAAGGGAAGCGACACCGCCAAAGAGCTTTACCAGCAGTGGCTGGCCGCCAAGGATGAAATGGCGGCGGCCCAGAAGAAGCAGGCGGACTTGAACCGGTACGCGGTCAGCGATGATCTCTGGAAGACGCTGCAGGAAAAACAGAAAATAGAAAAGAAGCAGAAGGACGCCGAGGACCAGATGGTCAGGATCCGGCTGCTGCAGAAGCAGCTGGGCGTGATCCGGGCGGGACATGACGCGTATGTGGCTGAGGTGAAGGTGGCGAAGGACAACCAGCTGACCGGCCTCAATGAGCTGATTGTGCTGACCGAGGAAGGCACGGAGCCGGTGATCCGCGCGGAAACCAAGGACATCTCCAAACCGGTGCAGAAGGGCGCGGATATCAGCATTATCGTGGACGAGGGCACCCGGAGGACCGTCAAATCCAAGGTCATTGCAACCGGCCTGATGGAGAACGGCACACCCTGCGTGGACACAGAGATCACGGAGGAAGTGATCCGGGAACTGGGAACGATCCCCGCCATGGTCAAGAACGGGAACATTTCCATGAAGGCCATCAGCCGCTCGAAGGATTCCGTCTGCCTGATCACGGCTTCCGCCGTACATTCGGACGGGAAAACGGACTCCGTGTACATGGTGATTCAGGGTGAAAACAACCTGGGCGAGAAAGTGCTCACGATCAGTGAGACAGAGGTCACCGTCCTGGGCAGGAACGACGAATGGGTAGCCGTGGAGCAGGAATACCTGTCGAACGAATACTACAAGATCGCCTATATGGCGGACCGGCCGATCAGCAACGGCGACACGGTCATGCTGTATGACAGCAATAACAACAACAATTACTAAGAGGAGTAAAGCGGGAATGAAACGCAGCTTTCGGTTTTCATTTATCCTGCTGGCGGGGATCCTGCTGCTGGCGGGAGGCCTGATCGGCCTTGCCGCGACGCCGGACCTGATCCAGTACGCTTTCCTTCCTCCGGCGGAACAGGATGACCCGTTCCTGGCAGACCAGTCCTCAACGGGCCAGATGCAGACGGGCGACGTGGATGATCCGGAGGATTCCCTTCCGGAACAGTCCCGGGCGGGACAGTCCGGGCAGGAAAACACGCTGCTGGATCTGTATGACAAAGCCCTGGAGTCCATGGGGGACCTGTTCCCCAAACTGACCCTGCACGGGGTGAAAGCCGACGCGTCCGTCAGGAAGGGAAAGAACGGACAGAACGGGATTTTCCTGTATTCCGTGGGCCCCTCCTGGAATGACGTTTATACACCCCGGATTGTGAAGGGACGGCCGATCCTGCGGCTGGACGCGGAAAACCGGGCCCCGGTGATCGTGCTGGATGAAAAAACCGCCTTCACCCTGTTCCAGGGAGGCAATGCCATCGGGGAAACCGTTGAACTGGACGGGGAGACCCGGGAAGTGGTGGGCATCGCCGCCCACAGCCGGCAGGTGGGCGAGACCGGGGAATACGCCGCCTGGATACCGCTGGCCGCGGCGAAATCCTGCGACCTGATGGTCCTGTCGGCCCCGGCGGCTTCCGCGAACTACTACACCATGTTTGAGACGCTGGCGAAGGACGCCTGCGGAAAAGGAACCACCATCAGCATGGGCCGGGAAAAAACCATGGCCATGCTGCCCCTGCTGGTGCTTTTCGTTATCCTGGCCATCTGGCTGCTGACACGCTGGATCGGCTGGGTGGCCGGATACGGCCGGAGACAGATTGAAAAGGTCCGGGCGGAGAGCAAAAGGCGCTATACCCTGCCGCTGATTCCCTACGCGTCGGGACAGCTGCTGCCTCCGGCGCTGCTGCTGATCCTGTCGGTGGCGGCCTGCTACGGGGTGGCCGTGCTGGCCATCAGTCCTGTGAAGACTTTCCCGGAATGGATTCCGGACACGCTGGGGGAATACACTTCCTGGATCAGCCGGTTCTGGTACCTGGCGGGCAAAGCCGCGGAACCGGTGACCATGAAGACGCCGGAGCTGGCCCGGGTGCAGCTGTGGAGCGGGATGATCCGCTGGGGCGCGATGCTGGTCCTGCTGCGGGCGGCCAAGACCGCGCTGACCGGTTTCGGAAAGAAAAAAGAAGAATAAATACAACGGGAGAACAGCCAGAAGACTGTTTTCCCGTTTTTTTGGCATTTGCTCATTGACACGGGGCGGACGGGACGTATATGATGACAGTGAAAGCCAAGGGAAAATCCGAACAGAAAACGAGGTGGTCCGGGTTGAAGATCTTCAGGAAAACCGCAGCCATGATCCTGACCGCGGTCCTGGCGCTCTCCTGCCTGACGCAGGGCGCGGGAGCAGCGGGTACGGTACAGGTGGAGATGGACGCGGAATTCAAATATTCCGAAGCCCGGAGCATGCTGAAGCTGATCAATAATTTCCGCACCGGGGATGATGCCTGGTACCTTTCCAGCAACAACCGTACCCGGGTGAGGGTAAAGGGCCTGAAGGCACTGGAGTACGACTACAACCTGGAGAAGGTGGCCATGCAGCGGGCAGCGGAGATCGCGGTGTATTTCAGCCACACCCGGCCCAACGGCGCCGCCTGGTCCTCCCTGTATCCCAAGGGATACAGCGCCCGGGGAGAAAATATCGCCTACGGGTTCGGCACGGTGAAATCCGTTTTCAAGGCCTTTGCCGAGGAAAAGGAAAAATACGCCGGGCAGGGACACCGCCGGGTTATGCTGAACAAGCGCTTTACCCGGGTGGGCGTCGGCGCGGTGCAGGTGGGCAGCGTCATGTACTGGGTGCAGGAGTTCGGCTGCGGCGGCTCCAAAGGCTCGGACGGCAAAAAAATGAAAGCCGCCAAAGTCAGCGTATCCGAAAAAGTGCTGAAGAGCGCGGCGTATAAGGTGCAGGCCGCGGAAAAGAATATGACCGTGCAGGTGGGCACCAGCGAGAAGGCGCCCGCGGTGGTGATCATCAGCCGGAGCGGCGCGAAGATGACGCTGAAGGACTGCGAATGGAAAACCGGCAGCGGCCTGGTGAAGGTGAAAAAGGACAAGGTAACCGGTGTCAGGACAGGAAAAACGAGACTGACGGCCAAAGCCGCCGGCGTCAGCCTGTCGGTGCCGGTATCCGTTGTGACAAAGAAACCCTCTGAAAAGAAGGATAAGCCGGACGTGGTGGACATGACCATCATTGAGGAATACCAGCCCCCGCTGGGCACGGAATACCTGGTGCTGGAACCGGATGACGAGTGCTTTGAAGAGGAAGGCGAAGGCGCCTGGGAGGACGACGGGTACACCGAAGAGTATATTGAACCGGAAGCATAAGACATACAGGAAAACAGGACCCCGCGGGGTCCTGTTTTCTGCTGTCCGGAACTT